>FTBG01000547.1_pt1 | contig 44670 bp, 17 predicted proteins | sample 1639311 | NCBI WGS metagenome assembly FTBG01 (sample SAMEA3914864, study PRJEB12502) | metagenome | biome: forest; material: soil | place: USA | collected 2012-03-12 | depth 0.3 m | reverse complement strand
CTTTACAACTATCTCCAGCGGCTGACCTCGAAGAATATTCCGGGCTTTGGTGGCAACTTTCAGTACAAATATGATGGCTATCCACATTTGCCTCCTGGATACAGCGATCGGGACCAGATTCTGACAGAGATCTACGACATGAACCGGGCGGCGATTAATACTTATACGAGTGGCTCGAATGTCGGCTATAACTACGCACAGGCCCATCCTTTAACAGCGGAATCCCAGGTTGTGCCGGCAGTGGTGACACCTTTGGGAAAGATGAATACCACGAATCAAGATGCTTCGGTAACCAAGGGGTTTGGACGTTTTCTGACGATCCCAGAGGTAGCTGTGATCTTCTTCAGTCCTCCAGCCGACCCCAATTATCCTCTCCCAAATGGAATGAGGATTGTTAAGGCGGCGGTGGTCGTCGGTTTTTTCAATGCGACTCCAAGCCCGGTGACGTGGAGTCCTCACATGCGGGTGGGTATTAAGGGGTTGAGCCAGTTCAGAGTGAGTGGCCAGTCATTGAATTTGCCGGACGTGAATCAGGTGGGCGCTGCGCTGCCCTGCAATTTTATGACGGGCCGATGCGGGCTAAACGGTCCGAACGGAGGGGGAAACCACGGCGCGGCAACCCATGGGCTTTTGGTGCAGTTTCAGCATGCGACTGGTAACGCTTCTGATGCACCGAAATCCCCGGGAAACGACGGCACGGACAGTACCTTTCCTTTTGTGACGTTGCCGCCGTACCCCGGAGCCCCAAATGGCGGGGCAGCGGTGATTCCGATATCTGGCGGAACGATGAATTTTTCCGGTGGGACGATTCAGATTCAGATCTTTGCCGGATACGAAACCGTGGCGCCTGGGCAGATGCCTAAGCAATTGATTCAGACGCTGAATGTCAAATTCCCCGGCTGTACATGTCCGATTCCCGATCCGGAGCTAGACGATTTTGGCGCACGGATGGCAAGAGGTAACTCGTTCATCGAGGGCTGGCCAAACGGGGACAATACGGATCTGGTGTACGGCGATGTCGTGCGGTCCATGCAAGTGCCGCCAAATAATCCGCGTGGCGGAACCCCAAATGCGGCGATGGGAGACTTGCGGATCCTCGCTGCGATCCCAGTCGTTCCGACTCAGATGTTCCAGCCACATCCCGACTATAATACCCCGGGCAAGCATGCCGCACACAATCTAAGGACGGGGGGAGGCGGTGGCGTGCCACCTGTAGGGTGGGCACCGAGTCCCTCACCGTCAAGTTTACAGACAGGTAAAAATGCACCGGCGGATTCTGGATTTGGTTACTACATGGGCGGAAACCCGAAGAGCACCACCAGCGGGAATGCCGGAGAGTCCGCGCTCGTTCCCAACCAGAATAAATGGAAACCGGAACCGGTTGCCGCGCCCGGTCAGACGTCTGCTGCGACTGTCGCAGGCCCCGTCGGTGACTTTGATAACGGGTATGGCTCCTTCGAGGACGGCGCGTACATCAACAAACCAGACGAGGCTTCGGCCGCGAATCCGGGCGCCGCATTGTTGAATGGACGCGGCGGTTTGTATCCGGAGACTGGATCGACTTATTCGCCGAATCGCCAGGTTTCTTCCGCCGTCCTATTTGGTTCTCTGCCGAGTGGGGTCAAGGCGACCGAAGCGGCTCTGTATGGAATTATGCCGATAACGGCCGGCCGCCCCTGGCAGACGCTGCTCTTCTGTGCGAATCCGGCTGCGGGCGATAGTCACCCGGGCTTCGGTAAATCGACAAACCTTGCGCCGGCCCCACATACGCCGCCCTACACTACGCCACCAGATCATCTATGGCTGGACCTCTTTACGATGCCTGTGGTCGAGCCCTATGCAATCAGTGAGCCATTTTCGACTGCCGGGAAGGTCAATCTAAACTATCAGATCGCGCCGTTCCGGCATATCACGCGCTCCACTGCGGTCCGAGCGGTGATGAAGGGCGTGCAAATTCTCGGTATCCCGAGCGCCGATCCCGACCGAAAGGGGGGTGTTCGTTACCCGATCGAGGTGGAGCCAGCAAACGGAGGCACGCTCGTGGGATTTGAGAACATCTTCAGCCGGGGCGATATTTTCCGCTCGGCATCCCAGATTTGTGATATCTCCCTCGTGCCGAAGAATGCCGGGGCTACTTATGGCGGGATGTACAGCTGGTGGGGAAAAAACATGCATACCGGGGATAATTCACGTGAGCTTCCTTATGGGCGCATTTATCCGTGCGTAACCACAAAATCGAACGTGTTCACGGTCCATATGCGTGTGCAGGTGCTACAAAAGGCGAGTGGAGCCCAGGCGAATCCAGCCACGTGGGATGAAACGAAGGACCGGGTTCTCAGTGAATATCGGGGTTCCAATATCGTGGAGCGTTACATCGATGCCAGCGATCCCACGCTGCCTGACTTTGCCGCGTCGTCGCCCGCGCCGCCACCTCTCGACAGCTATTACAAATTTCGGGTGGTCAGTACGAAGCGCTTTTGTCCATGATATGGATCGTTTTGAATCCGCTCACATCTCCTTCGCCGCTGCCATCTCGTCGTCTGCGGAGTGACCATTTGTTCGTTTGATGTGCTATTATCTCGGCATTGACGTTGGCGGAACGCATACGCGTGCCGTGCTGGTGACGAATCAGGGTGTCGTAATGGGGGTGGGAAGTTCGCACTCGGCGAATCCCAACAACGTGGGTATTGAAGCTGCCGGTGTCCGATTGGTCGAGGCGGCTGCGGCTGCGTGGAGGTCGGCCGGGAAATCGGCACGGCCCGCCGTCCATGCCTTCATCGGATGTGCTGGAGTAAAGTCACGCTCCGACATTTCGGTGATTCGCTCGCTCGTGGAGTCGGTCGGGCTTGTTGAGAGTGGAAATGCGACGGTGGAAAACGATTTGCACAATGCCCTTACAGGAGGTCTCTCGGGACGCGCAGGGATAGCCTTAATCTCCGGAACCGGCTCGAATTGTCTCGGGCGCGACGAGCAGGGCAGTACCTTTATGTGCGGTGGTTGGGGTTGGCTGCTCGATGACGAGGGCGGTGCCTTCGGGCTCGCATTGGCTGCACTGAAGGCCGCGGTTCGCGCGGCGGATGGCCGCGGGCGGAACACGTCGCTATTGGAGGCGGCACTTGGCTTTTTTGAAGTTCGGGAGCCCGCCGAATTTTTGGCCCGATTTTACAATCGCAAGTGGACACCAGACGAGATCGCGGACTTTGCGCGGGAAGTTACGATACATGCCGAGAATGGCGACGCTATTGCCATGAGGGTGCTGTCAGAAGGTGCGCAGGCGCTACGGGAGTTGGTAGCGGGGACCATGCGCAATCTAAACTTTGTGACGCCGCCGGAAGTCGTTCTGCTTGGGGGATGCGTACGAAGCGGGGCTCCGTATCAGGACTTGGTTGAATCGGAGATTAAGCAGGCAATTCCGGGAATTCAGCTTGTGGAGCCGGAGGGCTCGCCGCTTGCAGGCGCGGCGCTGAGCGCACTGCGCGCTGGAGGCATTGACTCGGCAGTTCGCATACAGCCAGGCGACTTTAGACTATGACCGGAATCGCGATTGATCCGATCAGCGACATCAACATTTCACTGAGAATAAGATAACATGGGCGAATACTTAAAGGCGCTGGGTTTACGGCAAGCGAACTATGATAAGCATCCTTTTGTCGCGGTACCCGGACATGAAGGCGATTGCTCGGTGGGCTGGTCGTCAATTCTGAAACGCCTGCGCCAGGCCATCGCCGATCGACGTCAGCAGAAGACGGTGGTTGCGATCGAATGTTATTCAGGGGTGTTAGAGGATGATCTCGTGCAGGTCTTTCGGCGGGAATTCGGTCACGTTTATCGAAGTTCTTCCGCTTTTCTTTCGGAGGATGAAGTCAACCGTCTCGTCGAGCCTGATCTTGGTGGGGATGATCCGGTATTCGGTCGCATGACCCGGCTTACTCTTGACGATTTCCTCGATAAAAGGGCTCTTGCCACGGTTCGGAAAACCATTTCGGAGATCGAGGAGGAGGCCGTCGTCGTTGTAGGAAGTGCGGCGTTGCTCTGTTGCGAGGCGGATATCGTCATTTACGCCGACATGCCGCGATGGGAAGCGCAGCTTCGTCAGCGCCGGAATGAGATTAATAACCTTGGTGTCGAGAATCGGTCGCTAAAGGCGTCGCTGCAATATAAGCGGAGCTTCTTCATCGATTGGCGTGTCTGCGACAAGCTCAAGAAAGCGACGATTGCCGATTGGGATTTCCTGCTCGATACAACGATTCCATCCGAACCGAAGCTGGTCACGGGCGAGGCCTTGCGTGAGGGCCTTCGTCATACCGCGCGCCGTCCTTTTCGGGTGGTACCGTTTTTTGATCCAGGACCATGGGGTGGACAATGGATGCGCGAAGTGTGTGAATTGCCGGACGGTCCGCCCAATTACGCGTGGTGCTTCGATTGCGTCCCAGAGGAGAATTCACTCGTCCTGGGTTTTGGCGAGGTGCGCGTCGAGATTCCTGCGATCAATCTTGTCTTCTTTCAGTCACGAGAACTTTTGGGTGAGAGAGTCTATGGGCGTTTTGGTCCTGAGTTTCCAATCCGGTTCGACTTTCTCGATACTATGGGCGGTGGAAATCTAAGTTTCCAGGTTCATCCGCTCACAGAGTATGCGCAGGAGCATTTCGGCCTGAATTACACCCAGGATGAGAGTTACTATATTCTCGATGCCGAGCCGGATGCGAAAGTCTTTCTCGGCTGTAAGAATGGCACAAAGCCCGAAGAGATGATGGCGTGTCTCGAAGCGGCGCAGGCTGGTGGCCAGCCGTTTGACGATGAAAGCTATGTGGGACGATTCCACGCGAGAAAGCACGATCATTTTCTCATTCCAGCCGGCACCCTCCATTGTTCGGGGGCCGGCAGTATGGTGCTCGAGATCAGCGCTACACCTTATATCTTCACCTTCAAGCTTTGGGATTGGAACCGGCAGGGCTTGGATGGACGGCCACGCCCCATCAATATTGAACGAGGCAAATCCGTCATCCAGTGGGAGCGCGATGAAGATTATGCGCGAGAGCGGTTGGTGAATCAGGTGCAGGAAGTCGATCGTGGAGAAGGTTGGCTGGAGGAGCGTACCGGTCTTCATGAAGCGGAGTTCATTGAAACTCGCCGACATTGGTTTTCTGTCCCGGTTACGCATCGACGCACAGGTAGTGTCGATGTCTTGAATTTGGTCGAAGGAGAAGCCGCAATCGTGGAAAGCCCCTCTGGCGCGTTCTTTCCATTTACGGTTCATTACGCTGAGACGTTCATCGTTCCTGTTGCGGCGGGAGAATATACCGTTCGACCTGCAATATCGAATATGCGCTGTGCCACGATGAAGGCGTATGTACGCGGATAAGTGGATATCCATGTCATAAGTATTCATTGTACTAATGTTTTGCCGGCGCGGCAGGAGGGGATGAAAGGTAGGTTAAGATTGTGTAAACATTGGCCGGAACGAGAAATTCAAGGCTGAGCCGTGGGCTGCTATCGTTCGCAGGATCACCGGGCTATCCTGCCCGGTCCTCCCTCAACGATATTCCCCGCATGAACCCGTCTCAGGACATCCATCCGACGAAAAACCGCCTGCTCATTAACCGCGCTATTGCAAGCCGATCCTCCATTTTTGGGGATCCCATTTCAAGCGCACTCGCCGCTGCGAGGATGGTGGTTCATGCTGCGCGGCCTCTGGCTGGTGCGGTGATGCGAAGGCCGGTTCTTGCAGGTTCGATCTCGGTGATGACGGCTCTTTTAGCCGGTGGAGTTCCGGCAGCTGGCCAGACCACATTCAAAGGGGCTGGGACTACCTGGAATGTCCCTGCAAACTGGTCCACGGGAAACCTCCCGCAGCCGGGAGACGATTTGCTGTTCAACAGCGCGTCACTCACGTCTGGATTTACGGATACACTGGACGCTTCCTACACTGTCCAGACGCTCAGCTTCGACATTGGGGCCAATAGCCTCAGCATCAATGCGAATGCAAGCGGCACGACGGGCCAAACGTTGACGCTGAACGGAAGCTCAGGAAACGACGCCTTGGGAAATGCAGCTACTCTGATTGATCTGAGCAGCACGATGAGCGGATCGGTCAATATTGGTGTCGCTAATGGTGTGGGCATTACGACGGTGGCGCTGGGTGCGAGTGGTTACTTTAATGTCGCGAATGCGTCGGCCGTACTAAATTTTGGAACCAATTCGGTGATTGCCGGTAGCGGTGCAAGCATCTTCTACACCGGCGCGGGAACCCTAGTCCTGTCTGGTGCAAATACTTTTGGCGGGACCGGGAGCTTCTTCGCGATGGCTGCCGGCAGTGGCACAGTTGATATTAATAACGCTTCCGCGCTCGGTGATGCCGGCAACCTTCTGTTGATCAATGGTGGGGCGATCGACAATACCAGCGGAGCTGCAATTACGACGAGCAATTACGCCCAGAAGTGGAGCGGTGATTTTACATTCAACGGATCAAATGCGCTTAATTTGGGTACCGGTGCCGTGACGTTGGCGGCGAGTCCCACTATTACGATCAAAGGAAGCGGAGCGAATGGCACGCTGACCGTGGGAGGGGCGATCTCGGACGGCGGCTCTGGCAATGGCCTGACCAAGGCGGGCAACGGCACGCTCATTCTGTCCGGCGCGAGTACTTACACGGGCCCAACGACGGTGCTTGCGGGGACCCTCAATGTGACCGGATCCCTTTCCGGATCGACCGCCGTAACGATTGGCAGCACTGGCTCGACGAACGCACTATTGGAAATGGCAAGTCCCGCTTCAGGGAACTCGACGATCGCATCGTTGACGATAGCGGCGGGATCAACGAATTCTACGCTGGCGCTCAATACCAGCACCAACAACGGAGTCGGTGTGGTGGGAATCACGACGCTGAATTCACCGCTGACGGTACAGAAGATCAACTCCGGGAACAACATGCAGTGGTTTCCGACCGGGATCACCGGCGGCGCGGTAGCAGGAACTGATAGCCTCATTTTTAGTAACGCCGGTGGGGCAAGGTTTTATATCACTCCGAATGCAGGGACCTATGACTACACCGGAAACGTCCATTTCCTCGGAGGGGGAGCTGGGTACGTGTTACAGGGAGTGAGTGTTTTTGCACCAACGGCGAGCGTAACATTGGATTCCGGTGTGACCGTGCAAAACAATTCCAACAACACGAACTTCGCCTTTGATGGTCTGAACGGCAGCGGTACGTGGGATACTTATAATGCCAGCAATGCCACGCTGACGATGGGCTCGGCCAATGGCTCGGGAAGTTTCTCTGGCTCGATTACAAATTCCAATGGAACGACGAGTGTGGTGAAGACGGGCACCGGGACTCAGGAATTCATTGGTACCGGCTTCGCTTATGGGGGAACTACAACGTTGAACAACGGCACACTCAAGCTGACGAATACGACGACTTTTCCGAGCGACATTACCCTTGATGGGGCGAATTCGGTAGATCTGCAGTTGAATGCGCCATTGGCGACTGACAGTTGGACCTTTTCAAGAGCGGTCAATGGCGGATCCGCTAACGCGATCATCGAGAAAGTGGGCCTGGGCACTGTGACCTTAACCCCAGGCGCGAGCAGCACATTTGTCGGAGGGGTGACCAATGCGATCACCGTCACGGCGGGGACGCTCAATATGGCTGGATCTTTTCCCACGGCTCCGTCCGTTTTTGTCGCTGCAGGCGCAAACCTGGAAGGCGCAGGCGTCGTTGGAGGAATTACCGTAGCGAACAACGGATTGCTGACTGGGGGCAATGGAGTATCTGGCCAACTGTCGGCTTCAGGCCTGACATTTAGTGGGACGGCAAGTTTGTTGGTGGGTAATATCACGAATTACAGCGCATCGACGGCTTTCAACATTACAGGAACGGATGGCCTGGTTTTGAATGGCGGTCCAAATTCTGTCGTGATCAAGATTACCAGTTTTCCGAGTGGGACAACTGGTATATTTAAGCTCATTGGATACTCCGGAGTGATCGGTGGTGCCGATTTTGGTGGATTTAGTCTGGCACCGCTGCCATCGCGCGCTGTGGGGTACCTTGTGAATAATGCCGGTGAGGTGGATCTTAATATTACGCAGACGGATTTCATTAAGTGGACCGGAGCTGGTTCCCTGAATTGGGACACCACCACGTCGAACTGGGTGCTGAATTCCAGTGGATTGAGCACAGCGTATATCGACACTCCGGGCGATAGCGTCGCTTTTGACGATTCGGTGAGCGCCTCAAAGACGATAATTAATGTTCCTGCAACAGTGCATCCGACTAATGTGGTCTTTAATAATAGCACTAACAACTATGTTTTACAGGGTGCGGGCGGGATCGCAGGAACTGGCAGCGTCACGATAAATGGCCCTGGCATGGTGACAATTTCGACGCCAAATAGTTACACCGGCGGGACGACACTGAACGGCGGAACACTCCTGATTAACAGTCCCACGGCCCTCGGCGGCTCTGGCGGTACGCTCACGATCGGGGGAGGTACGATAGATAACATCACAGGGGCGGCTGTGACGATTGCCACGGCACCACAAGTTTGGAAAGGCAGTTTTACATTTGCAGGAAGTAATGCGCTCAATCTCGGTTCGGGCGCAGTGACGATGACGGCGGCTCCTACCATTACGGTCAACGGAAGTGGTGCCAACGGGACGCTGACTGTCGGCGGCGCGATTTCCGATGGCGGCGCAGGCCTGGGACTTACCAAGGCAGGGAATGGCACTCTCATCCTCGCCGGAGCCAATACCTTTGGCGGCGCTGCCAGTAACTTCACGCTGAATAGCGGAACGCTCGACATCAACAACGCCACCGCTTTGGGCAATGCCGGCAATACATTCGTGATCAACGGCGGCAGGTTCGACAACACGAGTGGCGCCGCCATCACGACGAGCAATTACGCGCAGACTTGGGCCGCAGATATCAACTTCGGAGGAACCAATGCACTGAACCTTGGGACCGGCGCGGTTCACCTTTCGGCCAACCGCACAGTCACGGTCAATGGCAGTAACCCGCTGACCATTGGCGGCGTGATTTCCGACGGAGGCTCCAACTTGGGGCTTGCCAAGTCAGGCACTGGAACCCTCGCTCTCGGCGGCGCCAGCACCTATACGGGCGGCGTGACCATCAGTCAGGGTACCCTCATCGCCAACAACGCTGCCGCGCTTGGCCCTAGTTCGAGCATATTGACCCTGGGAGATGCCAGCAGTGGAGCAAATCCGATTGGTTTCCAGGTGGGCACCGGTGTTACTGCACCCGTGACATTGGCGGCCCTTAACACCACGAGCAACGGCAGTGCCCAAACCATTACTTTGAACGCAGGCGGTGCACTTGGTGCTAACAACAGCGAATTGACCAGCACCCTGAATTTGAATGGCAATTCGCCGCTGACTTTCCTTGCGACCAATACGGGCGGTCACTCCACGGCACAAGATGCGAATTTGATCGTCAACGGCACCGGAATTGCCGCCGGTAATACAGCGCTTACTCTTACCGGCACATCGGCCACGTTACGGATTACTTGGGGTGGGAGCGGTGGCACGACGCCAAATAATTTCACTGGAGATGTCGTGATCAATGGCAGCGTGATCACCCAAAATACGACTTACTCCGGCCAGACCGCAAGTCACCAGAACCTTGGGTTCTTGAATAACAATGTGACCGTCAGTTCCGGAGCGACCTGGACACTGGTATGGGGTGGGGAAACCGTGGGTGCCTTGAACGGCGCCGGAAACATCACCATGAACAACCAGAACGCGCTGAACAGTATCGGCTTGACCATCGGCAATACCGGCGTGAACGGCGCCTATTTTGGCGCAATTTCCGGCGGCTTTGGCGTGGCGAAAGTGGGAGCCGGTGTCGAACAGTTTGGCGGTGCCAATGGTTACAGCGGTGCAACGACCGTTAATGCTGGCACGCTGGAACTGTTGCCGGGTGGCACCGTTGCCAATTCCGCGATGACCGTAAATGCCGCCACTCTCCAGGTCGACAGTCCGAGTAAGACGCTAAAGTCCGTGACAATGAACAATGCGACAGGCGTATTCACATTGCCTGCCGCCTCCGGAGTGACTACGACAATTGCCGGAGCATTCACTCAGTCGACGAACTACTCCGTCGTACCGCTTTTCTCGGCTCTGCCCACGACCAACGCGGTAATCAACCTCTTTACTGCGGGCAGTCTCGCAGGCAGTGGGACAGGGAGCCTCAATCTTTCGGCTTACGGTGCGACGCGAGTGACTGGATCGCTTGGCTTCAGCGGTAACACCCTGCAACTGACGGTCACCAGTGGCGCTTCCAATCTGGTGTGGAACAATGGCGCGGGGACTGGAAATTGGAATCTGAACTCCGCTTCGGATCAAAACTTTAACAACGGTGGCACGAACGATGTCTTCAAGAGTTTCGACGCGGTGACCTTTGATAACACCGTGGCGCCGGGTACGGTTATGCTGTCGGGTACACTTGTGTCGTCCGCCGTTGCGGTGAATAACACTTCCGGAACCTACACATTTGCCGGGAGTGGCGGAATTACGAGCTGGGGTTCTCTCACCAAAACAGGGGCGGGAACGTTGGCAATCACCACAGCGAACAGTTTCTATGGTGGAACGAACATCAATGCGGGAATCTTGAATGTCGGTTCCTCGGGTGCGCTTGGAACCGGGGGCGCGATTTCCTTTGGTGGCGGCACGCTCCAATACTCTGCTGCAAATACAGCGGACTACTCCGCGCGCTTTGCCACGACCGCGAATCAGGCTTATAATGTCGACACGAATGGCCAATCCGTTACGTGGGCCTCGGGTCTTACCAGTTCGGGCGGTAGTCTCACGAAGGGCGGTAACGGCACCCTCATCTTGACCGGCGCCAATACCTATACTGGTGCCACGATCGTTAATCGGGGGACTCTCCAGCTATATTCTGGAAATAATCTGACCTTTGCTGGTTCCAGCGTCGCCATCAACAACGGATCGACTTTTCAAGTGGCAGGCGCGCGTTACAATTTCACTGGAGTGACCTTTGCGTTCGATGCTAACGGAGGCGGGACATTTGACTACGCCGGAAACGGTGCAAACGGGGGGCTGGTATTTACGGGCGGAAACACGTTTACCACCAACGGCGGTGCTCAGGATAAGCTCCTTGCAAGCGGAAGCCAGCCCTACAACCTGAACGGGCAGGCGGCGACCTTTAATGTCCTCCGTGGAACGGACCCGGGCAGCGACCTCTTAGTCTCAGCGGTTCTGTACAACAGCTCCATCGCCTCTGCGGTCATCAAGTCCGGGAACGGCATCGTCACATTGTCCGCCGCAAATACCTATACAGGTGGGACGACTGTAAATGGCGGTACCATGGTGGTGAGCGGGTCGATCAGTGGCGCGACCACGGTGAACACTGGGGGAACGCTTGCCGGCTCCGGCACGACGGGGGGCGTGACGGTGAATGCGGGCGGTGCGATCCTTCCCGGCAGTGCTGGCGTCCTTGGAAACCTGAAAACCGGCGCGCTGGCCTTCAGCGGTGGTGGTACATTCTCGCTGCAGATCAATACGGCGAGTGTCAATGGAAGCAAGGTGGTTGCGAGTGGCGTGGATACGATCACCGGCGGGTTGACACTTGGAACGACTTCTCCCGCTTTGACGGTGTCGGATCTCGGAGGTGGGCTGACCCTCGCTGCCGGAGACACGATTCCATTCATCACGTACACTGGAACTTGGGATGGAAATCTATTCTCCGTCGGAGGAAGCCCAATAGCCAATGGCGGAAGCTTTGTCGTCGGGCCAAATATCTATCAACTGAACTATAATGGCGGTGCCGGGAATAACACGGTCCTGTTGACCGTGATTCCCGAGCCGTCAACTTACGCAGCCCTGCTCGGCGGCATTGGAATGCTGGCCGGTTTGGTCCGCTTCCGCCGCCGCCATTAAGGTTGCACAATTCTGCGCAAGGTGCGTCTGAGGAGGTGCCCTTGCCGGACAAGAACTCCCGCTGTGAACGGACAGCGGGAGTTCAACATCCGGCGGTGTGACGTAAGATCAGACGCTCCGAGGCGTCAGCACCGTTTTAGCGTTACTTTAAAATATGCGATAGATTTGCGCGGTAGCGAACGAGGTCCCGATATTGCTTCAATCGGGAAGTGCAGCGCCGTCCGTAATGCCCGCAAAGCTGCGTTGAAGTTCCCTTATCGCGTCGCCAACGCTGCGCTGCCTTTATATGATACTCGGCGAGTTATCCGGCAGTGAGATGGACGATGTTTCCCTCACGACGTGACCGCTCTGCTGCAAAGACAATCCGGTGGCTTTCGAGCGTTTCGTCGGGGCCGGAATAGATCTCGGATGTGTCTCCGGTTGCGACCGCGTGAATGAAACTGCGCATCAGGTGATAGTCTCCGCCACCGTGCCCTGACGCCGCGGTGGATCCGTTTGGATCGATGCTTGTTTCGTAAATCGTCTCCTTTTCCGAGACGAAATCGAAAACCTTGATCTTTACAAAGTCGGTCTCGATGTAGCCTCGGGTTCCGCAGATGCGAGTCGATCGATGACTGGTTGGGGTGAACGCAACCATAGTGAAGTTCGCCGTGATCGGCCCTTCGTACTCCAGCATGACGGTTTGGTTATCAACGACGTCATTGTCACACGCGTAGACACAGCGACCATAGGGTCCAAAGCGGACCGCTTCCTCCACCGCTGCCTTGGTATTCCGACCTTCGGTGATGACGTCATTGAGATAGTCGATGATCCAGTCCCGCTCGAAATGCGTTTCATAGAGACGCTTGGCCGAATACGGGCAGGTCGATTCTATCTTGCAATTCCAGCAACGGTCGCTGGCTTCAGCAGGCTTTTCCGATGCCTTGAAGTGACGCAGCGTTCCAAAGCTCGCTACCTTGGTGCACCGGCGATTGACGATATGGCGCATCCAGTCCATGTCATGGCATGATTTGGCCATCAGCATGAAAGAGGACTCGGATTCCTTCCGCCAGTTGCCGCGTACAAAGGAATGAGCGTGGTGCCACCATGCAACCGGTTCGAAGTGCTGGATATTGACGATGTCACCAATGAGGCCACCGCGCACTACCTCCCGCAGTTTCATCGTCAGTTCCGTGTAAAGCAGGACGTGACATACAACGAAGAGGTTCTTGTGCTTCCTCACGCAGGCGATGATCCGCTCGCATTCCTCGAGATTTGGCGACATGGGCTTCTCGAGAAGGATCGAATATCCGAGGGGCGCGATCGCCTCCACGGAGGCGCAGTGCATGCGATCATGGGTGCAAATGGCGACTGCATCAGCCATCCTTGGTTGGCTCGCGAAATCTTCGAACGATGCGAAGCATTTGTCTGCCGGAACCGAATAGGCTTCTGCCAGGCGCTCGCGAAGTATTTCGCGCGGCTCAGCGATGGCTACGATTTGGACTAATTCTGGGTGTAGTCTTGCGTAGTTCGCGTAGGCTTCGCCCCGCTTGCCGGCCCCAATGATGGCGAGTGTGACAGGTTTGTGCATTGCTGCGAATGGAAAGTAAACTAATGGGTGGATGTAAGAGGCTCCGCTTGCTCGGCGGGGGCGGGGGCTTCTGCTGGCACGTTATGTTGCATTTCTCCGATATCGGAGAAATCACGTTTCACCGTCCGCATGCTGTGAACCAATCGCCGCAGATCGCGGATGCCTCCGATGCCAAGCCACAGAGTGCTGCCCACTAAAAGAAGGAGCTGAACTGAAAGATAAACCGACCAGAAGTGCGCCCAGGCATCATCAGACGGCTTTTGAAGCCATCCGTAGGTCGTTCCAATGACGAAGGTCACAAAAGACAACTGGAAATATCCGATGATGATATATGCGGTAATCCGGTCCTCTCTCGTGAACATGCGTGTGATGCCGAAGAGTCGCTGCCACCATGAAACATCCTGATCATGGGTGGGGCTTTCGCCGGGAATCGCATATGTGCCGCGCCTAAGGAGCTTTTCCATATTGTGCGCTGGTGCGGCGTCCAGCAGGGAAACAGCGGTGTAGAGGGCGATGCAGAATAGGATTGTCAGGAAGTAGGACCACTGCCCGTTGATCGGGAAGGTTTCCTCTGCCGCGATTGAGGGATACGCGATGCTGAGCACCCGTCGATTTTCAATGCCAAGCGTAGCTTGACCAAGAGTGGCGGCGGTGTCCGAAGGAATATTGATGCCGTGAAAACGACCTTGCTCATAGATGCGACCACCTTTGGCAAGCTTATCAAAGGACTGGGCCAAAATTCCTGCCGCTCGGGAAGATCCAAGCTCAGGTTGTGATAACGCCGCGCGCTCTTCTGAGGAAAAGCTCTGCCATACGAAGCGATCAAGCGGGCGTGTACCGCCTTGGAGTTGGACGATGACCGTTGCTGGATCGCTAAAGGATCGGCTGGTATAGGTGGACGTAAGGTGGCCCCAGGATTGGGAGAGGACGATGAGAGTACCGCTGACAATCATGCCGGCGATAAGCGTAGTAATCGCGGCGCGGGTTGTGCCGCGTTTCCAGTACAGCCCGCCCAGAATCACTGTGCCAGCCGGTCCGAGCCAAAGATTGTTGAACAGCGCAAAGTACATCAGAATGCTCTGTCGTGGCACGATGGTAAGGCTGAGCAGGAACGCAATAATGGCTACTCCAAGCACCGAGAAGCGTAGAGCCCACAGGTGATGACGGGTGGATAACGGCTTCCTTCGGAATGGTAATACAATATCCTGGAGAAATACCGATCCCCAGGCGTGCATAAATGCGTTGGAGCTGCTGATCAGCGCAGCGACCATAATTGAGCAAAAAAGTCCAATCATGCCGTGGGGGAGCATGTAGGAGAGGGCCGCCGGTACAAGCATCTGCGTGCGCTCGGCAGAGGTGAGGTTTTGATTTCCAGTCGCCACGTCGAGCGTATGATTGATCGAAGCGGCTGTAGAGGCATACGCCGGGTGGTGCATGTAGGTAATGACTACGAGCACGAAGATCATGAAGAAGATCAAGAGGCCTTGCCAACGGATCTGACCGAGCAAGTTGCCCATGCGCAACTCATGCGAATTCTTCGCCGACCCCTGGAAGCCTTGAGCGGCGACATTGCTCATGATCGAGTAATAAGCGGTCACCATCGCCAGGATGAAATACCAGGCATTGAAGTCCCTGGTATCCGACGTGTTGAGCGGATTGATCAGAGATGAGCCTTCGTGGCTTGCCGCCTTTAAGGAGAAGATGACCTGATCCCAATGAAACGCAGTCGAGAGCACCGTGAACAGTAGCGCAAGCGCAGCGATATTCATGAAGAGTCCCTGCGTAAAGTCGGATACCAATACGGTCAGGTGGCCGCCAAATAGTACGAAGACCAGTGGCAGGACGACAGTGATGGCAGTGACCACGGGATAAGTCGGAAGCGTGAATCCGGCAACTTGGAAGTGCGCGGGCAGTCCGATGAGTGCAATTAGGAATTTTGCACTGATCAAAGGGAAGAACCCAAAATTGATCATTCCTGCGAACCAGGAAATGGCGGCCCCCCAGATGCGTGTGGAGCGGGAGTAACGCATTTCGAGGTACTCGGCCACCGTCATTGCCCGCGTCTCGCGAAAGCGGTACATTCCCCAGCCTGAGATTTGAAGGTAAGCAATGACCGGCGAAGCGAGCATGACCCACCACATTCCAGGCAGGCCGGATTTATAATAGAGCTCAAACATCGCGGCAATCGCGATCACCCCGATCCATTCATTGCCTGCTGAGACAGTAAGGATGTACCGCCCTGCAGTACGTCCCGCTACCAGGTAGTCCGCGACGCTCTTGGTAAGCCGGTTTGCACATAACGCAATCGCGACAAATATGGCGAGGACCACAGCGACCACGGTCCAATCAAGTAAGGTCATGTGCATAGGTTTCGTTTCGGTTAAAGAGGCAGCAACTGTGCGGTGGGCTTGAATTCGACACGTAGCAGTGTTGTGCGACGCGGTTGGAGGCTTATTGGTTCCGCAATTGGGAGGTTGCTCAGATCTCGTTCAAGGGTGTCTAGTTGGTTAATGCTCGAAACGTCCCGGCCGGGAAAGCGTGGAGAAAACGAAACTGGCGAGCTTGAATGATTGCGGAGCCCCAGGATGACTGAGTGTTCCTGATCCGGCTTCAGAGTGTTCACCGTCAGGGCTTCATCGAGGCCGTCGAGCAATGTCTGGACCCCGGTGTCAGTGCCCAAAACGGCTATGGGATGGAAGGTTACAGGACGGGCCATTGCAGTGGCGAACTTGACGGCCGCCGCGGGTTGGTACTCTGGAGTCCAGGTCAACTCATAGCGGAAGCGGACGTAACCGGGCTGCGAGGCCCGGAAGTTGGTGTCCCAGAAATTGTTTGTTGGCCACGCGATAACAAACGCTTGGTCGAGGTCGGCCACGTCCCGTTTGTGCCGCCCGTAATGAAAACCACCAATGTGGAAGAGGGGCGCATCAGGGCAGGCTAGAGTGATGCACCCGCCACTTTGAGCCGCGGTTCCTTCCACAGCGACGAATGAGCCCGCGGTAAACCAATCGCGGCAAGCTCCGGGTAACTGTTCCTTGTTGTAGGCAAGGGGCGTTCCCGCGGTATCGAAATGCACCTGTGCATCATCCATCTTGAAGGGAAACGTAAAATACAGCGATTCGGGATTCATTTCATCGCTCTTATTGAAATAGGCGGTGAATCGGACGCGTGGTTCGTGGGCAAGGAGCGAGATGGTCTGCTTCATCTCGCCCTTTACGCCGGGGAGCGTGAGCCATCGGTGCAGGTGAATGGCTTCGCCATCGATCGATGTCTCGATTCGGTCGGCTGCGGAAGGTCGGCTGTGCGTCGCTTTCCAATCGGTCGCCCAGCCATCCATGTCGGAGTGGACGACTTCGTCAAAGTCGGCCTCCGATACGTGGAAGAGGTCGTAACGCGGATCCCGCAATTCGCGACTCTTTTGACTTTGTGCAGAGACGGTCTCGTGAACCGGGCCGAAGAGATCCCAGGCCTGGGTCTTATCAAAACATTCGCGACCGGACTCCAGATGAAGCAGGGATTTGATTACTCCCGTTTCGGCATTGTAAGTCAAACGCCAGAAGCGGCTTTCCACTATCCCTGGTGCCTTGCGCAAACCGTGTGTGAAATTCGCGCGTGGAATATCTGCGATTGTGAGCTTCTTGAGGGTAAGTGGGGGAATATCAACCGGCCCGATCCACGCAGTCGCGTTGGTGCCGGCCAGAAGGTCTTCAATGACGTCGAAGCGGTGCTTCGTGCCTCCGACCATGTGATAGCTTCCAGCGATGAGTTCGTTAGGAACGCGCAGGCAAACGGTGCGGGTGATTTCGCTTGGGTTGAAGAGTAGCAGGCCGTCTTGCGTACGGGATTGGGCTGGGTTCCCCGCTAGAAAATCGAGAGCATCGCGACGCAGCATCCGAGCAAGTGAAAATGCACCGGCACATTGGTCCGATTTGTAATGGCGTTGTTCCGCCTCGGGAACTGGCTCAAACTTGCCACTTCCGGCTACACCAAGCGCGGCCGTGGACGCGAAGGTATTCCACGTATGTTCATTTGCGAGATGGAGCAGACGGATTGCGTCCTGAATCAATTCCGGACGACGTTGCCGCTGTGGCAGCTGAGTGGAGAGTGCTCGGGCAGACCAGAGTGCTCCGTGCGCGTTGCGTGACATGGCTACGTCGAGGGCCGATGCCGCTACTCCGTTCGTCCAGAAGTCGGTCCAATCACCGCTATGTAGTGGGAGGGAATCAGCATCCAGCGCTTCGAGTTTCGCGTGGAGTTCATTTAGGGAAACCATGCGGATGAACGGTTCACGACCACTTTCATTCCAGCGCCGGATTATGTCCGGGAGTTCGGGATTCGGCGGACCATTGTCATCCATGATCGGATGGGTCGCCGTAAGGATGGCGAAGTCATGTTTCCATCCCTTTCGTTCAAGCCGTTGGAAATATGCTTCCAGGCCCTGGGCCATGCGGGCGATTGAGACATTGGCGGCTTTGAGCCCTGCTTCGCGAGTGAAGGCATTGTAGTGCTCGCCGCTAAAGACGCGAATCTCACGGCCACTGGGAGTCTGCCAGCGGAAGATCGTGGGGCGTGAAAGCGGATACCCGCCCATGTGAATATTGATGCTCATCATGAGTTGGTCGATCCCTGCATCGAGCAACATATCGGAGACCGGCCACGGCACGCCGTTGACGTCGGTTTGCATCGCGAGCTTGAAGTCTGCGCCGAGTAACTCTCGCAGCCGTTTCATGGGCTGAAGGCTCTCAATCAGCAAATCTTCCGGATGCAACGCTGTCCAGTGAGCCCACATGGGCCCGAAGCTGACCTGGCCATTCGAAACTAGCCTGCGCATCCGTTCGATTTGCGCGGGCGTTGCGGAGTTTAGCCAATGCAAGGCAACATTGGTAACCTCGCAGGTCCATTTCATGCGGCTGCCCCCGGGACAGCCCGCCGTCTGTTCACACAAATCAATGACTTCGTCGAGATAGCGGCGGTGCAAGTCCCACACGACTCGCTGTGGATGTGTGTATCCGATATCCACGTGAGAATGGTGCAGGACGAGGATCTCTTTGATTGTCATGGTTGAAAACAGGAGGGCCGGGAAAAGTGGGTTTGTTAAAGGCTCGAGGAGCGGGCTTGAGCGCCGTTTGTGGGCTCGCAATTCGCCGTGTTATTAGGCGCCATTGACCAGGCAATCCGTGCGATGGCCGGCTTTCCGTATTGAAGGGGACCGCGTAAACGAACCGAAAGCGTTTGGTCGAGATACTCGAAGGACACTCCGCTTTCCGACCAGTTTCCTTGATGGTCGAGGCGCTGCACTGACAGCGGTTGGCGTGCGTCAGCGAGTGTAAGCGTCGCCTCAGACCACGCGTCTAGTGATAACTGGAATATGCCCGCTATGCTGCGATCGCTGCAGTCTTTGCGAAAAGCTAGTGGCCATACACCGTCGCCGTGAGCGACAAGCGGCGCACGTTCTCGGAACAGCCAGTGGGTGACAGCCTGAATCTGGCGGGTCCGATAGATTCCGTGATAGGCCGCCCCGACACATGTCCCATAGTCCCAGCCATGGACGATCACTCGGCCGCCCGCTCGGTTTTCAAATGCGGTCATGGCTGGCCAAAACGGGGCGGTATCTGGATTGACGAACCTGCTGATTACTTTTGTTTCAGGCAACTCGTGCAATTTTGATAGTCTCGCGTCGTAATTTGCGTTTGGAAGCAGGGCGCTAAGATAGCGGCGCGGCGCTCCGTCAAAGTCCGGATGAATCAGTTCTTCCGCTGAAATTGCGCCGTGTTCGCTCAGGGCGAGTGGTTCCCCCGCCGCTCTCAGGCCAATCCATTCACCGAAGCCGCGTCTGCATAGGATTTCGGCTGCAGGTCCATCCAGAAAAACGCCACCTCGCAAGAGCTTATGCAGTTCGTCGTCGGGAATGAGCCTCGGTTGCTGGCCAATGAGCGCAACTACTTCGCTCCGTTCGTAAGTGGTAGGGATCCCTGCTGCTTCGAAGGCGTGGACTGCGCCATCACCGTCACCGCGCAGAGCTGAAAGTTGTGCGCCATCAGGTAAGTGGGCAGTGTCGACGGCGTGGTCGAAATGGAAGAGCCGGATTCCTCGATAGATCCCAGGGCGTTGGGTTTCTTCCGCAAGGGCGTTCAGGCAGGGCTTGAGTTCGGCTAGCAATTTGCCGAACTGGGGGACATCCCGCATCGGGGAGCCGAGGTGATCGAAGATATTCAAGGTCACCCCGCGTGCACCGTATGCAAACGAGATGGCAAGCTTTGTGGCAAGAAAGGCGATGCTGTTGGCCGTCCGTGAAAAGGGGACAGCCTCAACCTCGGTTAAATCAATGGCATCGACTGGCAGCGCGTGCCGCGTGATTTTGATCGAGTCTTGTGAGAAATAAAATCCGCGTAGATCCCATTCCCAGTAGTTTCCCAAGGTCGGACGGCTGAAGATCGATCTGCCGTTGGTACTCATCGCGGTGGCGAGTGCTTTCCAATTGCGGCCCTCCTGGACATGGTTCCGTGGGCCGCTCGACATCAGTCCGATCCGGGTATGAGGCGAGACTGCGTGAACGGTGGATGCAAGATGACTCGTCGCTTCCCGCATGATTTCATCCTGCATTCGCATGAATTCGATCCGCCACGGGTGTGGGCGACCGGATTGGACGAGCGCTCTATGCGATTCTTCGCGGGTTACGACCCGATCCACTCTTGTGCTGAAGCGGGCCATGTGCAGCGGACAGAGACAAAAATGATGACCGAAGCTGCGGATATCATCTTCGATCCAGATGACTGCCGGCCGAGTTTCCGCATACAATCTCCAGGCTTGTGCTTGATAAGCACGCCAGCCGGGGGACAAAGGGCATGCGATGCAGGTCTCCGCGTTTCCATCCGCAGCAATGACTGGATGAATGGCAGGAGTCACGTCCGGCATCTGGCGTTCCCGACTTACGTGTCCGAGCGTCACCCACGGATTTAACGAGTATACGATCCCAACCTCATGCAATGCCTGCCGTGCACGATGAAGCATCGGTTGGTAATTTCGAATCCAATCCAGCGATGGAAAGCCATGGGAGAACTCTTCGGTATCAATGATGACAATGACCTCGTCCACGCCCTGTGCGGGCAGATCCTCAATGAGCTCTTCCAGTAACTCTTCGAAACGCCATGGCGGCAAGGTGCGCCGGAGCGCAAACCATGCTGCGGGCGTTTTTGAAATCGCTGCGTCTGGAACGAGACTCTCCAGTTCCATGCTTGCCACCATGCGCGATTGATTATCTGTCGCTGTTTGCAGAGTGTTCATCTCAGTTTCCGGCTAATTGGCCATTCGGTAAGATGTGGAGCTGGATGTTCTGGCCAGCTTTTACAGTAACTGACGGCCAGTGTTGGAATGAGGCGCAGCTCAGCGGCTGCCGGGCTTGCTTCAGATTCTCGGCAAGCACCGTTACCTTCGCCTCGAACTTAGTTGGGTTACAAATACTGAGGAAAACGCCGGAGGCATCCCGCTTGAGCTGCCTTGCCTCAACGTGATCGAACACAAACAATTGATCGCTGTCCGTTCGAAGATAGATACCCGGCAGCTCCATCGCCATCAGGATGCCGTTAAGTTCATTCCAGCCTGTGGAACCGCCGCCTCGGGAGCCACGGCTATCCGCGTCGCAATAAGTCAGTCGTTCGGTGATTTCTCCGTCTGGGCGGATTCCTTCCGCGTGGGCGTGGACAACGTCATGCAGGAGATCGGCATAGCGGATATCGTTCGTTGCGCGGTACAATTTGAATAAAGCATCGCCGGAAAGCGTGCAGAAACCAGGGGCGCCATGCTTGTTCTGCGTGCTAGCCCAGACGGCTCCTGCCAGGCTGGCGTTCAGTCCGCCAAGTTCCGTTTGAGGAGGCAGGCGGTAGTCGTGAGAGACAACCCAGGTTGCGCCGAGATTTGCAAGCGTCTTGGATTTCAGAAGCCAGGATGTTTCGCCTGTGGCTTCATAGAGTGCCATCAGGGACGTCAGGAATGCTGCGGCCGATTCGGAGTCGGCATTTTGCAGGATGTCCGCGCAATTGCCCGTGGTCATGCCAAGATTCACAACGTCTCGCTGGTAATAGTACTCGGCAGCCTCGCTGGCCACTTTCAAGAAGCTCGGATCGTTGAAGTATTTGGAAGCAAATACGAGTCCGGCGATGGTAATGGGGCCTCCTGTGGAGTTATAGACTGCTACTTCACCGGTTTCGGCATTTATATACTGCCCCCACTGGCCATCCTTTTTCCAGGTTTCAACGAACGCATTGGCGAGGCGTTTGATGTTCTCCTCCCATTCCGGCTTGATGGCATCGGTCATCCCTTGGTCCTTGAGCAGAACAAACTGCTTTAACATCCAGAAAAGCACGTCGCCATTCTTTCGGGTCAGAACGATTTCTGGATGGTCATCGTAGCCCTCTCGGCCAAAGACCTTTCCGTCGTGATTGAGCGCGCCGTAAAAGTAACCGGCCTTGCCTTGTGCGCGGGGGATTGCGAAGTCGAATGTCTTAGTCACGCGGTCGCGATGCATCGCATCGCCGAGGGCCAGCATTGGAAATGTATCAATCAAGCCGCCAATCCAGCCGAATGAGATCCAGGGTGCGTTCTCAGGGCAATAGAATTGACTATCGCTACCTTGGTAAAAGCGGCTGTCGATGCGATTAGACATCAGCCGAATCACCTCGCTGAATGGTATGAGATCGCGCGGATGATTGGGGCCGGTGACGTCTTTGCGGATCGATGTGAACCTGTCGAGAAGGCCTGGAATATCGGGCGTTTCGAATGAGTAGATGCAGACGTGAAGCCGAACTGTATCGCCGGCCTTCCAGTCCATGCCTCTGTCGGGGCTCGCGCTGAAGCCGATGAATTCGGGTTTGCGGTCACGTACACCTGGGGCGCTGACGACGAAACTGGCGCGGGTGCGGTCGGGGCTCTCTTCCACGATCAAGCCGTTGTCGCGAATGTGATCGCCGTCAGAAATTCCCTGTTCCGTCAGCAGAACGACGGCGCGCTTGGTCTGGCGATTGTAGAAGCACATCGCCGGTGTGGTGGTGTTGCAGGTGCTAAGCTCGATTCGTGACGGGTGGCCGGGTTCGGGCGAAAGTTGAGGAAGGTCCGATGTCGTGAGCGGCAGGTCCTTCTTATAAAGGTCCTCGCGCTCTAGACCCGAGCCGTAAGCGCGGTGCTCAATTCTATTGCGGTTGCCGTTATAGACCGCTGCCGGGATAAGTACGTAGTTATTCGCGCTCCAGTTGGCGAAGTCGAACGCCACTGCGACGCCAGCGGATTTGGCGAAGCCATCTGTAAGTGTAAATGTCAGTGTGAGATCCCGGGCATCGGGTTCGGTCGCTATCCGCTTTTCATTTACCGAGCAGGCCCATTTGCTGTTGGAGGTTTGGAGTATCCCATTCGTAAAAGCGCGGGTAGCGATAAGCTTGGCGCCATTGTACCAGCACGCCAGCAGACGTATCCCGTCGTGCGTCGAGGCCGAGGTGGGGAACCACGATCCTGCCGTCGGATCATTGGCAAATGCTTCACCGAAGGCGGTGGCCTTTATCGCCTGGGCGGACATCACTTTCACGGCGAAATCTGTGAAAGTTACTCCAGCCGCGCCGCCAATGAATAGATGGCCGTCATTGCCGAAATTAAGCTTATCAACATTAACTGTGGCGGAGGAATCGGAATGAAAAGTTTTACCATCCCAATTCCGACAGATTTCAAACAGCGCGCGCTTTTTGGCTGCGTCCCAGGTCATCCGGAGCCGATGTGTGCCATCTCCGATCGGTGATGATGCATCCTCTCGATCGATGTCTTTTCCGGAAACCGTGACCTGGCCGCCCGCGAAATCGCTCGGGGCGAGGCGGCAGAATAACGATGGCGCGGTGGATGGTTCGTTAAATTGTGCTGCATCTGGTTCTCCGCTGCCCATGCCGAAGAAGGCGCATCCTGCGCCGCCGCCGCCGTTCAGGGTGACAGTCACTTCCGCCTGGAAGCTCGAGTCCGCCATGTTTGAGCGGATGGTCCGCACATAGCTTCGAAAACCATCGCCCCCTGCGGAAAAGACTGTCGGCTCGTGCCCGGGTCCCAAATTCGCGCCTTGGGCCAGCGGCAGAAGCGCGACAGTTGCGCAACAGAGCAAACATCCGAGGACGCTTAACATCAGGGTGCGTGAATACCGCGAGGGGTATTGGCTATTGCGAGTGATTCCCATTCGGGATCTGGGAAGTTAAATACGCGGTCTCACTGCGCTGTTGGTGCGATCAGGGGCCATGGCATGCTGCCTCGTCAGTGCTTAGATTCCGACTTTCTCGCCCTTGCCCGCGACCCACACGGTAAGATTGAAATGCTGTTTTGCACCGCCGTCTGCCTGGAGTTGGACGCCGAGCTTGGAGTCGCCCGCGGGCAGGGTGGCGGTCGTGAGTACCGGAAGGTCGGCTAGTTTCTTGCGATATTTATCGGCCACATACGCGTGGCTTCCTTTGCAGATGATGAACTGTCCGCGTTCCATCTTGGAGGTTGCCTTGATCTGCAAACCGTTTGGCAGCGTGATGGTGCATTCGTTCACATTGCCATCGACCTGCAATGCGAATTGCAGCGGTTGCTGCGCCTCAGGATTGGTGATGGTCAGTTCCTTTGCATCGCTTCCGGCGCTTTCGTGAATCCGGATTTCCTTGATCGGAAAGAGAGCGAACGATTTCTCGCCAATCTGATCCAGGTGGAATTTCAGATTCGTATCCTGCAATTGCTTCAATTGCGCCGGCGTAAACGCGCTCGACGCTCGGGCCGCCTCCCAGGTGTGGAAGGCTTTCAAAATACCATCTTTCTCACCACCGCGCTCGATTGCTTCCTGGCTGGTGCTCAAGGCGAATGTGCACATCCAGCCAATCGATTTCGCCTCGAGGTTCTCCGCGTCGTACAGCGACCATTCGCTATGATAGCCCTGGATGCCGAACGAGCCAGGGAAGTAACTGTTGGTAAATCCGTCCCGCATATCCTTTCCTTCCGTTCCCCATTTGTTCCCGACGGGATCGAACATGTTTGGTCCGCCGCCGACGTTGCAGTCTTGAAAATACTCCCAAGCACCCGTAAAGACGCAAGAGGGAAGGATTCGGGGAGTCTTGCCGCCGGTTAGCTTGGCATATGAATCGTAAAATCGGCGCAGGAAGGAGCGCACACCGTAGTAGCCCTGGGTCATCTCAATGGTGCTCTCAAATCCATCGAAGGTGATGTTTGTCATGCCGTTGTCCGCCATCGTCTTTGCGATGAAATCGGCATACTCCGGCATCAACGTCATGTCCGGCACAAAGCCGTTGTAGCAATTCTGCTGGAGTTTCACGAGTTCGTCACCAGTCTTGTGGGATAGCGCCTTCGAGGCATGTCCCCGCTCGGTAATCTTCACGATGTATGGGGCCGTCTCGCTGACACCGCTGTATCTCATCGTTTCGCCGCCCACTACCAGGTAATTGGAATCATCGCCCCAGGCCCATGTTCCCTTATCTGCCAGGAAGGAGGGATCCACCACCTCGATCTCTGTGTCTTTATCCGAGATATCCTTTGCGAGCTTTGTCCGGCAGACGGTTTGCAGGTGAGCGCTCGGTACCGGCGTAACGTCGTTGCTTATACCGCCCTGGAGGAAAAGTGTCAGGGTATGGAGGCCGCCATGGTCCATCCCGTGGCGCGCTGCTTCTGCCGCGAAGTCTTTATAGCTCATTTGGTGGCCGTCCGAGAAACCGACGGACCCTTTCCATTCACTGTTTTTGTTAAAGAAGAAATTGCCTCCGTCCCTGGACAGATGCTTCAATCCCATTGCCTTTGCGTATTCGATCTCTTTGTCGACCGGGCCGTTCCAGAACAGGTCTGGTTGGAATCCGGAGCTATCCCGCACCCATCTTCCATCGACCATGGGGTGAGGCAGGCCCTCTGCCAGAATAATGCTTTCGATCGTATTGAGACCGAGGCTGTCCGGACATGAGTAAACCGCGACCGCCGAACCGATGAAGTCCACGCCCGGCAGCGGATCGCTCATGATGTGGCGTGGCCTGTAATTATGAAAATGAGGGAGGAGGGAATACGTGTAAGCGTATGCCCTGCGGCGATCCCGTGAATGGTACGCTACCGAGGAGCCGAAATCTGGTTCCAGCATTGCGCCAGTGCCGAACGCTTGCTGGAAATACTCCTCCGGGTGCGAGTAGAATGCTACGTCATTGACGCCATCGCCGCCGATTCCAAAGATCTGTCCCTCATGGTACTGGGACGGCACTGGGCACTTCACGGGATCGGGCGAATGAATGTAATACTGCATCCCGTAGCAGTCCCCATCCACCGGTGGCCCGGCGATCGTGTTATCGTCCAAGCCCAGCATTCCGATTGCCCAATCGTCGCTGCGGACTACGCCGATGATGTCGCCGATTTTCTTTGAGATTGTCGTGTGGAGCGGCCCCCAGATGACGTTGTCCACATCGCCGCGTGGCGTCAGCGAGACGAGCTGAAAGCGGAGGTATTTGTCCTTCGAGGCTGGTTTAACGACAGCTGTTGCTCCGTTTGGATATTTCAGGACGATTTCGTGACGCGCCGAATCGTAAGTCGCGGCGGTCGGAAGAACCAACTCGCTGTACGGCTGCCCATTTTCGTGGAGGCTGAGCAGCGGAGAGGGGTGTGCCGCCGGGCTGTATTCCTTCGCAGGTTGAAGGGATGTGAGCGAGACGATGTAGCCCTTCTGGTCAATTCCGACCCGCGAATAGCGGGTGTCCATCTGGAGAATCGTTGGCGCTTGTCCAGGCGAGGACGTCTCTCCGAGTGCCAACGATCTAGGCACTCCGACGGAGAAGGTAGCCGCCAGAAGCGCCAGCGCGGAAATTCCAAAGGTGGCAGCGGTGCCTGAAGTGGGGCGGGGGAACGGGTTGTTCATGGTCAACTATGCAGTCGGTTCGCTGAAATATGAAATGGGGGCGTGTGAGACGTTTTCGGAAATCGGAATCCGGCTTGGGCCGTGGGGCACTGCGTTGCCTTAATGTCCGGAGAACGATTTTCGGTCGTGCAACCTTCCGCGAGGGGGCGATCCAAGTAAATGCACGTTCTTGACAAAAACTTGCACAATATTAACGTCCGGCGCAAAGCGCATCCCCCTATTGCCATGATCGAAAACGCGAAGATCTCCATTATTCATGGGGGATTTTACCATTGCACGCCCAAGTGGAATCGGAGTCGTGAGAGCTACAAATTCGACAAGAATTTTGCGTTTTTTCTCCCTGCGACAGGTGAGGCCACGATTGAAACGACGGCGGGCGAGTTCGAGCTTGTGGCTGGGAACCTTTACTTCATTCCGGGACATCACCTGGTGAGCCAGGTTTGTGAGAAGCAAATGTCGGTCTATTGGATCGCCTTCGTGTCGGAGTCGTATTACCTGCATCATCGCCTGATGGGCATTCAGTCCGCGACGGCGTGGCCGCTTGAGTCCCTGCAGTGGGTTGCAGGTGTATTCCGCCGTTTTGTCGATTTCTTTGAGGATGCTGAAACAGATGACAGCCGGTTGCGGCAGGATCCTCCGGCTGGGCTTTCGATTCAGATCGAAGGCACGCTGATGCACTTGGTAGGAATGCTGATCGAATCGACGGAGGTGGATTTTCGATGGGGGGACGATGCCGACCTGGAACGGCTCCGGCCGGCCATTGATTTCATGGACGAGCATTACCTTCGGAATCCGTCCCTTGCCGAGATTGCCGGACAGATCAGACTTGCGCCGAATTATTTTCACCGGTTTTTCAAACGTGAAGCTGGGACGACCCCTTTCAAATACATGGAGAACCGGCGGCTCGACTTAGCGCGCAAGCTGTTGTTTGACCGCCGCCTCAATATTACTGAAGTGGCGCAGAGGTCTGGTTACGCAAGCCTCTATTATTTTTCGCGGGCATTCCGCCAAAGGTTTGGCTGTTCTCCTTCGGGCATTCGCAGGGCGCCTTGATGAGGCGTCCAAGTTGATTCGAGTTGGCATGGGATGAAGATTGGAAACCCCTGCCGCGCGCACACGGCTGGAGCTGGGGAATGTAAGGCTTCTCTCTCTAAGAAGCGCTTACACAAAATTGGAATCGGCGACGCCCGGAAGCGTTGCAAACCGGCCAGTATGCCGAGCCCAGCAAGAAGGCTGGCGTAGGCACCTGGCTCGGGAACGACTGTCAAAATCACGGTATTGCCGCCGCCATTGTAAGTGAGTTGATACATATTGGAGCCCACGGTGAAGGTGCCTCCGTTTGGGATAGTAGTTCCGCCAACTGAAAATAGATTCCCGTCCCAGGCTCCGGTGTAAGTCGCAAATGGGATCGTGTCTCCGATCGCGAGTTTGATTCCACCGCCTGAGTCCGACAACGACAGGACAGGCGCTGTGGCGCCGAGGGTGAGGTTGCCGGTAATGACATCCACATTGCTTGCGACAGCTCCGCTGCCGGTGACGCTCGATGTGTTAATGCGCAGCGAGAAGGTCCCACCGCCGCTAAATGCAAGCGTTCCAGTATGAAAAGTGCCGAGTGTGCTTGAAGAGCCTGGCAGGAGTGTGCCGCCTTTTACTGTGACGGGGCCTGTTGTACCGGTTCCTGTCAGAGTCGTGCCGCCGTTGACCGTTGTCGAACTGCCGCTGATAGAGCCGTTTACTACCAAGGTGCCTGAGTTGATCGTGGTCGCCCCCGTGTAGGTATTTTGGCCGGACAATGTCATCGGGTTGGAATTCTGGTTGTTAATCGCCAGAGTATACCCATTGCCACCGTCCGAAATTACCCCGGAAACCGTCATCACGCCGCCCGCGTTGCCTTGCAAGAAGAGGCCAGAGTTCCCAGTCAAGGTAATGGGGCCTGTAAAAATAGCCTTCATCACAGAAACACGCAGGGCACCGAAGTTTTGGCCGCCTTCGCTGCCCAAGCCGGAAATCGAGATCGCCTGCGGAAATGTGTAACTGTTGGTTGTGCCGTCATAGGCCAGGAACTGGGCGCCGTTATTGATCACAACGGATGCAGCAGTACCAAGATTGCTCACGTTGCCATTCACGCGTCCGTGATTGTCGAGTATCAGGGTTCCGGTAAAGCCGACGGGCAAGGCAAGCTGAGTGTATAACACGGCTCCCGAGGCGGCGTCGCCTAGCTCGAGCGCGCCAACACCTGAGAAGTTCGCCCAGGCAGGAGTTACGGGACTGCCGCCCTGCTTCAGGAGAAGCGTTGCACCGCTGGAGATGGAATAGGTTCCTGCTACAGTGCCATTTACCGACCCATTGCCAATTTGGAGGACTCCGCCTTTGACGGTGGTGCCGCCGGCATAAGTGTTGGCACCGGTCAGTGTGAGGATTCCATTGCCTGATTTTGTCAGCGTACCGCCGGAGCTGGTGAGGGCGGCTGCCCACGTTACGTTTTGGCTATTGGTGTCGACGTTGTAGGCTTGTCCGGCAGTGGCGGCGAATCGGCTCGAATAATCTGTGGTATTTGCCGCCGAGTACTGCAGCGTGCCGCCTCCAAATGAGATTGTTCCAGAGGAGCCTAGGGCGCCGGAGGAGCCCAAGGTTAAAAGTCCGCCGTTGAGATTTGTTCCACCCGTGTATGTGTTGGAAGTAGCTAGCGCAACCGCTCCCGCCCCGGTCTTTGTCAGAGCAGCCGGGCCTACGATGCTGCCAGTGCCAGAAAAGGTGTACGTACCTGTGGTATTGCCAATCGTGAGTGCAGTCGGCGCAAGGGTGCCGACCAAGTTGACTGTTCCGGGCGTTACAGTGCTGTCGAAAGTAACCGTGTCGAAGCTCTTGAAGACATCAGGAGATCCGCTGTTTTTGAAATTGGAGTCTCCTGCCACATTCCAGTTTCCGGAATTGGTGCCGTTGCTCCAAACCAAATTGGCACCGCCACTCGTGATTGTAAGTTGAAGCGTGTTACCGCTTACCCCGAGTGTGCCTGTCACGCGTGTCGGGCCATACTGCGAAAGATTGAGCAAGCCAGTCCCGCTGCCGGTTATGCTGCCAGCCGTCAAAAGATTGATTGTCCCGACCGTTGGGGCTGAAAGGAATATCGGCGTGACGGTGTAATTCGTCGATAGCTGCAGCGTATTGGTAACGGTCGTCGTTTGGCCGGGAGCGGCTCCGATCGCGAGGTTCGCGCCGGGATCTGCGATGGTGATCGAGTTGAAGGTCTTGCCGGCGCTGTCGATTTGGAGGGTGGCTGCGCCGATCGTGACTGGCGAAGCAGCGAGGCTGCCGGAGGCGCTTACTTCCAAGGTTCCAGTGCTAATTGTGGTAGGGCCGGTGTATGTACTCGCTCCACTTAGCGTTTGCGTACCGCTCCCTGTCATCGTCAGGCCTCCTGCTCCGCTGAGGATGCCCGAGTAGCTTGAGATGCCGGTGGTTGTGACGGTTAGCGTAACCGGATTCGGGGTCGGTGCGTTGTCGGCCAAGGTGAGATTGCCGGTCCCACTGAGTCCGCCGATGGTAAAAGCCCCTCCTGAAACGCTCGAGTCGAATACGACTGTTCCGCCGGCCATTTTCAGGTTGCTGAACTGCAAGGCCAGGCTATTAGCCAGGTCCAGTATGCCCTGATTTAATGAAGTGGTCCCGGTGTAGGTATTCGCACCGGATAATGTGATGGCGTTGGCAGCCTGGTTATTGATCGCCAAGCTGTACCCATAACCGCCATCGGAAATCACCCCAGATACGGTCATTGAGCTCGACGACGCATTCTGCAGGAACAGGCCGGAATTTGCTGTCAAGGTAATGGGGCCGGCGAACGTGGCATTCATTACGGAGACGCGGAGTGCGCCGAAGTTAAGACCGGGCTCAGTGCCCAAGCCTGAAATTGAGAATGGCTGGTTGAATGTGTAAGCGTTGGTCGTCGTATCGTACGCTAGAAACTGTCCACCACTATTGATGACGACCGACGATGTGCCTCCCAGTCCGGACGGATTGCCTTGAAGGCGTCCGTGGACGTCCACCACTAGCGAACCGGTGAATGTGCCAGGCAGGGTAAGTTGACTGTAAAAGACTGGGCCTGACGCGGCATCGCTCAATTCAAGGGTGCCGGAGCCGGAGATGTTGGCCCAGGCAGGTGAAACGGGGGTGGCGCCTTGATTGAAGAGGAGTCTGGTACCTGCAGCGATGAGATACGTTCCGGTCCCCATCGATCCATTGACCTTTCCATCACCGATCTGGAGTACGCCGCTGTTGATTGTGGTGCCGCCGGTAAAGGTTTGGGCCCCTGTCAGGATCAGTGTGCCATTCCCAGCTTTGATGAGCCCGTAGCCAGAGCTGTTGTCCGAAATTGCACCGCCAACCGTGAGGGCGCCATTGGCGCCGCTTCCATTGACGGTAATCGTCACGGTGTTTCCGAGGGTTACTGCGCCTTGGCCAAGATTGAGCGCGTTGGTGCCACTGAAGGTAAAATCGCCGCCCCAAGCCTGTGCGTAGTTGTTCAGGGTGATGGCTCCGCCGCTGGTATTATCGAGCGTGCCGCCGTTGATATGGATGAGATTGCCAACGTCGCCAAGGGCCGAAGCGTTGTTGAGCACCAGCGTTCCCTGGTTCATGGCGAAGAAGCTCCCGGCTCCGCCGAAGGTATTTGCGCCGGCCAGAATTAATGTGCCCGCGCCGCCGAACAGGATGCTCGAACCGGCTCCGGAAATGACTGAATTGGCGCCGAAATCCAGCGTTGCCGATGCATTGCTTACGTTGATGGCCTCGCTGTTGGTGAGCATTACGGTGGTCGTCCCGACACCATTTGCCACTCCAATGTTGACGGTCCCGGTTGTACCGCTGCTGAGATCTACGACGGTTGTTGAATTCCCTAAGGCGTCGTTGTCGCTGGTTCCATTGAGGGTCAAAGTCTGGCCCGTGGTGCCTGTGCCGTTGGCATTGATGCTAACGGTGTTCCCGCCGATGTCAAAGCTCAGGGTTTGAATGGTATAGGACGCATCCAGCGTAGTAGTGCCTCCGCTGGTGAAAAGAAGATCGTCGGACGGCTGCGGAACCGTTCCGCTGGACCAGTCTGAGGCGCTATTCCAGCTCGAACTGGTGCCATTGAAATTGACGATTCCGGCGTGAGCGGAGGTGCTTCCAAGTGTAAGCGCGAGGGTTACAGATGCAGCAAGGGGAAGCGATGCTGAGCCAAGCAGGGAACGTAGACGCGTCGAGTGCGATCGACTGGGAGCTGTTGGGCAATGCACGGATCAGGAAGGGTATGTGGGGACTTTGAACGGCTCGCGATAGGCGACCTGGAGTGGGCCACCGCCACGCGATGCGGCGCCGTTGCCAAGCTCGAACTACCCAGTTTCTCGCAAATCCGTTCTCGGTATTACGAAGAAACAATAGACAGGACGATTCGGCATCGGAATGGCGCGCGCGTGGCTGACACTCCACGAAAATGACACGCACGGCATGTCGGCAAAATTGCCGACGGGCCGGTGCTGGCCCGGCAGATGGCAGGGGTTATTGAGCTCTGATGTCCGCTACGAGAAGCTCGGGGCGTGCTAGTTGGAGCGAGCTGTATGGCAGGTCAGAATTTACCTGCCATTGGCAAAAAAACGTTGAACTCAATAGGTCGCCCTAGTCCGTGCTGGCGCCCAGATATTTCGCAACCGCATGCGTTCGCGATTGAACGTGCAATTTATCGTAGATCCGCTCGATGTACGTGTGCACGGTTGAGTAACTAATATGCAATTCGGTAGCGATTTCCTTGTAAGCATACCCTTTGGCCAATAATTCCAGCACTTCGATCTCTCGCGGCGCCAGGTTGTTGGTCTCACGCTGCGTGGGCGAGGTTTGTTTGAAGGCTTGGATCACCTTGCGGGCAATGAAGCTCGTCATCGGCGCGCCACCCGCGGTGACGTCGCGAACGGCGGCAAGCAATTCCGCCGTGCGAGGGGGCTTAATCAGATAGCCATTTGCCCCTGCCGCGATGGAATTGAAGATCGCATCGGTATCCTCATGCACGGTGAGCATGACGATCTGGGTCTTCTTGAGCTGGCTCGAAAGCCGCCGTACACATTCGACGCCGTCGATGCCGGGGAGGTTGATATCCATGAGCACGACTTCCGGCTGGAGGCCGGGAATCGCGGCGAGTGCGTCTTCAGCGCTGGCAAAATCGCCGACGCATTGCAGGCCTTTGTCACGAGCAAGGATCGTCGTGAGGCTGCGACGGATGCGGGGATCGTCCTCGACAATGGCAACGGTAATGGTGGGGAGAGACGGCGCCTTCTTCATCGAAACACCTGGAGTTTCATCCACTGTACCATGAGGTGCCTGATCCTGGGGAGGCGTGATTTCGGGGAGAATGGATTGCACTGAGAATTACTTTTTGAGGTCCGAGCTGAATCCTTTGGGAAGAATGCGTTCTTGTGGGGCGCAATTTGGCTCGCAACGCAAGCAAGTTGCACCCGGGCGAAGCGCCGCGAAAGTCAGCAAAACTGCCGACAGGAGCTGCTTATCCGAGCGGTACGACCATTTCCACCGAAGTGCCGGCGCCTGGCTGGCTTGCATGGGTGCAGCTTCCACCGAGGTGTTGGAGCCGCTGCTGAAGATTGTTGACCCCGTGAGCGCAGATGTCTGGACACTTTTCGCTGACGGGAAAGCCCTTTCCATTGTCGGAAATGATCAGCCGAAAGCGTTGGCTTTCGAGTACCAAGCCGAGCCGGATCTCCGTTGCGTCGGCATGTTTCACGACGTTGTGCAGGGCTTCTTTCGTCGCAAGATACAGTTGATGACGAGTCGTGGCAGCGACGGGGAGATCGGGCAGCGTTTTTGGAATGTCGAGACGGCTCTGAAGTCCGGCTGCGCGAGTGTAGTTCTGGACGAAGCTGCAAAGGTACAGCACGAAATCCTCGAGCGTGTCGTGGGCCGGATTTACCGCCCAGACAATCTCGTCGAGGTTGCGGGTGACATCCTTGGCTGTCGTGAAGATTTCGTTGATGTGCTCGCGAGCGCGGACCGGATCGGCGATGAGATCATCCTGCGCAAGTTCGCTGAGCAGGGCGACCTGCGTGAGGCTCGAGCCGACGTCATCGTGCAGGTCCCGCGAGATGCGTGCGCGCTCGGCATCGATGGCTCGCTGGCGTTCCAAGGTTTCGATCTTTCGCTGGGAGCGGAGGCGCTCGCGTCGGCGAACACCGAAGGCGACCGTGCCCAAGGCCAGCGCGATGGCTCCATATCGGAACCACCAAGTTTGCCAGAAATGCGGCGCAAGCGCGATATCCAGGGTCGCTGGATTTGGATTCCAAAGACCATTGCCGATGGAGGCTGTGACCTCGAAACGATAGTTTCCCGGGCTGAGGTGGCTGTAGTCGACCGAGCGCCGCCCTCCGGCTTCAATCCACCCACTTTCCAAACCTTCGAGCCGGTACCGGAACCGAATTTCGTCCGGTGCGGCAAAATGAAGGGCGGTGAAGTCGATTTGAAGCCGGTCCACATTTGGCGGCAAAGACAGAAAGCCACTTTGCGATGCAGTGGGCTGATCATTGGCAAGGATGTGCTGGATGAAGACGGGCGGTGTGAGGGCGTCGGGATGAAAATCGCCGGGCCGGAGCAGGACGATTCCGTTGTCCGTTGCGAAGGCAAATTGACCGGTGCTGGTTTTGACCGGGGGGACGGTCATACACTCTTCCGATGGCATGCCGTCGTTTTTCGTGATGACGCGCGGATGCAGGTAGATGGCACTTCCAGAATGGATGGCAGCGACTTCCTCTCTCTTAATGACAGCTATGCCACGATTTGTGCCGAGCCAGAGGCGGTTTTCATCATCGAGAATGATCTGCGAAACTGTATCGTCGGGAAGACCTTCCGGCGTGGTGACCGAAACAAAGTGTTCGCCTTCGCGCCGCGCCAGGCCGCCTCCAGCCGTGCCGACCCAAAGTATACCGTCGGGTGCGAGATACAGCGCCGTGATGATATCGCTTTGGATACCATCTTCCCGGCCGAAGTGCCGGTGCTCTGTTCCATGAAGGCGATAAAGTCCCTCTCCCAGCGTTCCGATCCACAGTGTGCCGTCCGCCTCTTGAGCTAATCTGTAAACGGGCTGGACGCTGTCTCCAAAGGGAACTTCATTGATCGCTCCCGGCTCGAGATGAAATAGTTTCCCATAGGTTGTTCCGACCCAGATTCCGTTGCCGCCGTCTTCACACAGCCCGAAAACCGAGTAATCCTCAAAGAGCCTATCCAGAGCTGGCTTTGAGACCCGCTTGCCATTTTGAAACAGGAGTAATGCTCCATTTGTGGCAGCCCAAACGTCGCCATGCCGGGTAACAAGCAGATTGCTGCCGTATTCGAATCGCGAAGAATCGGCGCCCTCAAGGAGTGGAGAGGTCTGCCCATCGCGCCATTGGAACCAGCCGTGGGCGCTGGTGCCAACGAAGAAGGTTCCAGGGTCGGGTTCCGCGAGAGCCGTGATCTTGTTGTGTTCCTCGCCGCCCGCGAGAGTGATGGTGCTCGTGCGCGGAGTGGTCAGTGCGTACAATCCCCGAGAGTACGAGCCCATCCAGAGCTGGCCATCGTAATCGACATAGATGGTGTGGATGGATCGCGGTACATCTTCGCCGCGTGGAACGGGGCTGACGAATTGGCCATTACGCAGGCCGAATGGCGCACCGCCTTCCATGACCCCCCAGATCGTTCCATCCCGTTCCGCGGCGATCGAAACCACATAGGTACCTCCAAGCGATTGGGGGATGTTATATAGGCGCCAGCCATCTGCCTCCCTGCACCATAGGTCGTGCCCGGAGCCACCTACCCACAATCTTCCCAAGTCATCCTCGCAAAAACAATTGGCCGCATCCAGACCGCTTTCCGGCTCTCTTGTCCAGTGGCCTGCCTCCCACCGCCAGAGGCCTGAGAATCCCGCCCAGATTATTCCCTCTCGATCGCGGAATATTGCACTTGCCCTGCCGGGGACGCCCGGGATCGGGACAAATCGACCATTTTCCATGCGGACGACGCCGGCACCGCTGGCCACCCAGACATGTTTGTCCGAGTCTTCGGTAATATTCAGCGCCGAGGCAGAAGGCAGGCCGTCGGTGCGCGTATAGGTTCGGATGATCCGGCCGTCGCGGATTGTGCTGACGCCGCCCCCTTGCGTTCCGACCCACAGGGTGCCGTCGCTGCTTTCGAAGAGTGCCCGGACCACAACGCTCAGCAGCCCTTCGCGAAGTCCATAGGTCTCAAAGCGCACCCCGTCAAACCGTGCGAGTCCGCTCTCTGTCGCAACCCAAAGGAAGCCATCGCGAGTGCGGAGCATCGACCACACATTGTTATGTGGGATGCCATTTTTCGTGCTCCAATTCCGATAGAGTAATTCCATCGGCTCGACATCTTCCGCGTGAACGCCAGCCACCGCTGCCAATAGGCAGATCAGGAAATAGACGGTGGCGCACAGGGAACGGGGAGGCATGCGCGGCCACCGTAGTTCGGGAGATTCGAAGTGGCAAGCAGTGGAGGCCGAGCTGGATTGGCGAATACCCTGCCTCGTCATCTGGCAACCGGATCGCCGTGTTCGCTCGGAGTTCTGAATGCTATGAGGTGGGCTACACGCTCACGAACAGCTCATGCGTGAATCGCGCGGGGTGATCCTTCGGCGCTCGGTCGGATGAGCTTTCGTGGAATGCCGTGGCCTCGTCTATGGCGAGGAGCCTGTCCTCAATACAGTTTCGTCCCGTACACGAGGAAATTTCGGAAATGGAATCGTCCTGGCGGTTTGGATTTGTCCGTCGCCGGCATGCGTTCGATACGGACGTAGCGGGCGTGCATGTGACGGCCTTGCAAATCGACTGACAATACTGACTCCGCTTTCTGGAAGGTCGCTACTTCGGTCCACGTCTTTGCATCAGTGGAGATTGAGACCTTCAATGGCACCGCCCACTGGTATTCCTCCTGTGTCGGTGCGTACTCGTAACGGTTGACCAGGACGATACCCGTCAGGTCGCCGTCTCCGGCCAGTTGCACTTGCGCCCAGGCCTTCTCTTCGTTGTTGGTATCGAACCAGCCAGGGTTGCCTCCCAATATCTGACCGTAGGAGAGGGGGCGGTCAAATTGGCACGCGCTGCTAGTTTGCAGCATGCCATCTTTGCTAAGCAGCACGCCGGGGAAAGTCGGGCATTTCGGAGCCGCTGCGAATTGCGTGGCGTTGAGATGCACGTCCTCCGGTTTTACCGGCGGCAGAAGCTTGGCAGCCAGTGCCGTCCATAGACGGTAGCTAACGAAATCCCCGGCCTCGCTCGACTTGCGGATTCCGGTGCTCACCGCGGTTGCGACCATTCCCTTGTCGATGGCACTTCCTCGCGATTCGAAGAAACTGCTCATAGCCTTCGTGTAGGCGGGGGCCGTGGCTGGCGCGCCGGCGAAACGATTGGCGCCCCATTCCAGGACCTTGCCAAAGATCCAGTTGTCATTGGGATTCGAGCTGTAGTGAATTGAAAGCAGCTTCCCGAAGAAATCGACTGCCCGCGCGGGATCGCCAATGCGGTCGGCCTGCCAGTTAAGGTTCTGATCGTATAAGTAGCCTTCCGGCTTCACCCATTTTTCCTGGCGCAGATCCTGATGGCATAGCAGCAGGAATGCTTCGCGATCGGCCGGTGCCATCACTGGCGAAGCTTTTTCGAAACAGCGCTGGGTAAGAGCCCAGCCGGCTTCATTGCATACGGAAAAGGTGCGGGCAGCGCGACGTGCAAGATCGAGCCAGGTAGCCTGCGGGACGTTGCGGGCCGATTCGAGCGCTTTGATGTAGTCCAGCCATACCAGGTAGTTAGTTGGCTGCGATGTCAGGGCCTTGTCATAGGCGGTGATCCATGCCGAATCCGACGCCGATAGCACTCCCTCGAAGTTTAGCGTCAGTCCCAAGGTGCCGCCGCCTTGATAGTATTCGACACGCAGGGCATGCACGCCCGACTCGATGACGAGCTCCTTTTCCTGACGGTTGCAATTGGCTGCTACGATGGGCTGACCATCGATTAACAAGCGGCTGCCGTCGTCGGATTGGAGCGTGATCTTCAAGGGGCCGCGGCCGGAGACTTCAGCTTTTCCTTCCCAGACGACGCCGAAGTTTTCGGCGGGCGACGGCTGAACCGACGCCAGATCAATCCGTGTACATGGGCCGCTGGAACTCGGTGTGAGCTTTGAGAAGTCAGGAAGACTGTTTCCTACGCCCTGCCGGTAAAGGCTGTAGCGCAGGCCGGGTAGCAAGCGCAGATGCGCCTCCGCACGATCTGCCGCGAGGCGGGCGAGCCATTCCGCACGCAGTGAGGCCAGGAAATGGGGCTGATCCTGCTCCACTGGCTCGTAGAGCCGGTGCATGGTTGAGTAGCCGGTGCCATCCCAGCCGCGTGCGCTGGCGGAGGTCGGCCAGGTGACGCTGTTGCCGACGGGCCATTCCTGCCCCACTCGGATGACGTACGCGCAATGTCCAGGCTGGCCAACGGTGGTCGACATAATGCCATGCACCTGAGCGACTGCGGAGCCATATCCCGAGAGGGTGCCGCAGACACCGCCAACGAGCCGGTGAGCGGGAAATGGGCGGTTGCCGGTCCCCGTTCCGTAGTGATGCGTCCACGGAGTAATGTAGAGCCACGTTTGGACCGAATCGCCGTAAACATTCGGATCGACATAGCCGATCGCATTGCAGGCTCCGAAATAGTCGCCCAGCGTGGTCTGGCGGTCATCGAGCAGGAACTGATAATCCTTGGCGCTGCCAAAGGTGGGCACGCTCCAGCGCATTTCGCGCACGCTGAGATTCTCGAAGCTGATGTGCAGCAGACCTTCTCGCTCGGCTCGGAGGATATCGCGGAAGCGATCCACGAGCCGGTAGCGCGAGCCGTTGCCCCATTGCAGCGCAAGCGCGGTCGCGACTTTGCGCGGAAATGGCTGGTCCAGTCTTTCCCCGTACGCGCTAAGTATGCGCAGATTTTCGAGCGATTGCGCCCATTCTGCAGCGTCCGAGCCCAGAAATGTTTCCATCCAGTCACTATCTTCGAAAAGCGCCTTCAGAAGTGATGCGCCATCGGGGCGTGTTGCGACTTCAGAGACGGCTGTGGCACCGCAGCAACGGATCAATTCATACTGCGCGAGTGCGGCACGAAGGGCTGGCGTCGAGACGATTCTGAAGACGCCCGATGCATCCTTGTTAGTTTCGCTCATGAGCAAATCGCCAAGTTTTTGCTGGAGTGATCCGATATCTCCTTGGGCCAGCAACCTACTGCTTTCGCTTTCGGGCTGCGCGCTGGGCGAGGACTGCTGCGCAAGGGTGGCAGCGACGGGCGGAAGCTGGGGCTCGATGGAAAAGAGCCCCTGGCTGTCGTGATGGTCTGCAGCGGCCTCCGCCTCTACATGAAGCACGAATGCGCGATCCGCGCTCCAATCCTTGATTTCCAACGGAACCTCCACAGGAGCGTGCCCCGGCCCTAAATCCGCATTGGGCTTAGCGTCTGCGATCACCTTGGCGCCGTCCAGGAGGGCGATTCGTTTGATCTTGAGGGAATCCTTGCCGCCATTGGTGGCCATGCGTAGCGTGTACGGTCCGGCGTGGTCGAAGGAATACGCCGTGTCCTTCATGTCCCAGACATTCATGCCTGGTTTTACCTGCTCGGCCGTCCAGCCATAGGTAACCATTGGAACCGGGGAGCGGTGATACATTCCGAGGTAACCGACGGCGCCGATGCCCCAGAAGGTTGTTGGATCGAAAGCGGCGATCTCCCGCTGGACATCGAATCTCTGGTCCTCATGCTTCGGCCAGCGTTTGTACACGTGGTATTTCGCCACCATGATTCGCTGGATGCGCTCGTGATCTAGGACCCGGTTGCGTGGATCGTGCATTTCCTTGTCGATGCGGGAAAGCGCCTCCTCGTAGTCCTTGTCGGTCAGATCCTTTCCTTGCAGGGCCTTCGACCAGTTTGGTTCGGTCCACGGAACGCCGCTTCGCACATCGCCTCCAAAGCCCAGCCAGCGGACTGCACCGCTCTCGTCTTTCGGATCGGCCGCGCGGATTTGGTCGTGGATGAATTTGTAGCAGTTGCCATTGCCCTGCCAGTTTGCGAAGCCCAATAGATCGAGACTCTTACGCAGAAGCTCTGCTTTCTGCGGTCCCTGCGTCTTGTCCGCCTGAGCCCAGAAGGCATCGCGCTTTTCGCGTACTGCACGGAGTTCCTTGACCCGGATTGCCAGGCTTTCAGGCGTTAGTCCGAGGCGCGGCTTGTCTTCGCTCGCTACTGCCCGGCCGACGCTGTCCATGAGGGCCACACGAGGACAGTGCGACAGGTCCCACCAGGAAAATCCACGATTTTTGGCCTTCTCGAGCTGTGCGCGTGCCACCTGGCGGACGCTATCCTCCACCTGTGAATCGCGGAGGATCGAAGCGCGCAGGCACCCCGGCAGGTGTTCCGGCCATTGGCTGCGGCAAATCAGGCGGACAAGTACGTCGCTCCCTGCCGGAACTTCGGAATTCAGCGCGATGAGCAGCGTGCGCCGCTGATGCAGATGTGCCGCCGGGTTCCATACGTTATCTGGCTTGTCTGCGATGCCGTCGATCGCGTTCCACGGGCCCCAGTCACCTTCCGATGCGTTCGCCCAATCCGCATCGAGCTTGATCGGATGTCCGTCGGCAAATACTTCGATTTCACTGACCGCAAAGTTGCCATTGCTGGCACGGCCCGGACCAGCTCCTGGCAGGCTTGGATCAGTCAGGAAATCCAGCCGCAGCACTTTTCCACCACCAAGCGGCCTTAGGTGAAGTGCCAAGTCGTCATACGCGGGGCATTTGCCTTCCGCAAGCCAGGCTCTGTCCGCACGACGGTTGAATTTTGAACCGTCCTGCCCCTCGACGGTAGTGATTTCATCGGCCGGCAGCGGAGCTGATTCTTCCGCAAGCTTTGCAAGGCGGAGTGGGGTTGTGCTGCCGATCTCGATATTTGAGAAACCAGTCGGCCCGCAGTAGGTCGCGGAGCAAGTGCCCTGCACGGCTCGCCCGCCAACGACTTCGGCGTGATCGACAGCGACCAGGATAAAGCGGTTACCGAGCTCGAGCGCGAATTCGTCCTTCTGCCAGACGTCGTTATAAAGCGTCTCGCCAAGTCGGTTCCAATCACTTCCGCGCTGGAAAACGACGATGTCCTTGCCGGTTTCCTTGGCACGGGCCAGCGCCTCTTCATAGTTAGCAACCCGTTCCGCCGGCGGGCCGGATGGCAGCTTCTTCTTTACTGCGACGTGGCCTGCCTGCGATCCAAATGGCAGTTTCGTCTGGCCCGTGACCACCGAATAGACGCCGAAGGACGCAAGAAACACAGCTGTGATCACCGCTGCGGACGCCACTAGTTTTTTGGCGCGCGGTGCCGGCTGATGTCGTGGCGTCTGAACGCGCGGACGCGAGGCAGTCGAAGGAGCAGGCGTTTCGAAAAATTTCACGGCCTGGTTCTTGGCCGGGGACCAGACAAAGGCGTTTTGGCAATTTGCGCAGCGAAGCTTCTGCCCGGCGAAATGGTCTTCAAGCTCGTAGGGCGTCTGACAGTGCGGGCAGGAACAGTGGATCATTTTCGGGGTTACTTCTGCTGGAGGTCGGTCAAAAGACGTCCCAGGCTGGAGCACGGGCGACTTTAACTGGCGATTCAGTCATGGAGGTCGGGATGTGCAAACAGGCCGTGTGACAGTGCTCTTTCGAAGCAGCATTATTTCAGCGCGCCTGAAGCTTCCTGAAAGTCGGCAATTTTGCCGACATGGTCGTCGGGAGGCGGTGGGATTTGGACTGATCCTATCGGGACTCTGGATTGAAACAGGACGGGATCGGACCGCAGAGCTATCGAGAGGACGACCATAGACCCTAGGTCCTATAGCCCGCCTCGCTGCCGTTCGGTCATAGTCCGCACCCGTAACCTTATCGATATGAGCACGGATTCTTTCCATCTTTCCAGCCACGGGCTCACGGTCGCGACCGTTCATCGGAACCTTTCGCCAAGCACGCTCTATGAACATGCGATCCGCTATGAGAAGGACGCGAGTATCGCGGAGAATGGCGCGCTTGTAGCGTACTCTGGCGCCAAGACCGGCCGCTCGCCGAAGGATAAACGGGTCGTGGAAGATCCGGCGTCGAAGAACGAAATCTGGTGGGGACCGGTCAATATTCCGTGCGATCTGCGCACCTTTCACATCAACCGCCAGCGGGCGATCGACTATCTCAACACGCGCGAAAGGCTGTATTGCTTTGATGGCTTCGCCGGCTGGGATCCGAAATATCGCATCAAGGTGCGCGTGATCTGCTCGCGGCCGTATCACGCGCTGTTCATGCACACGATGCTTATTCGGCCGACGAAGGACGAACTCGCGAGCTTTGGCGAACCACAGTTTACGATCTACAACGGCGGTGCATTTCCCGCGAATAAGCTGACGACGGGGATGGGGTCTACCACGAGCATTGATCTTAGCCTGGAAGAACGGGAACTCGTCATTCTTGGTACCGAGTATGCCGGTGAAATGAAGAAGGGTGTCTTCACCGTGGCAAATTACTTCGCTCCAAAGCGGGGCGTGCTCTCGATGCACTGCTCGGCGACGGCTGATCAAAAGACGGGCGTGTCTTCGCTTCTCTTTGGCCTCAGCGGCACGGGAAAGACCACGCTTTCAGCCGATCCTAAACGCCACCTCATTGGCGATGACGAGCATTGCTGGAGCGATGAGGGCATCTTCAATATCGAAGGTGGTTGTTACGCGAAGGCGATCAATCTGACGCCCGAAAGTGAACCCGATATCTTCCAGGCGCTTCGATTCGGCGCGGTGCTGGAAAACGTCGTCCTCGACGTAGACCATGACGTCGACTACACGGATACTAGGATTACTCAGAACACGCGGGGCGCGTATCCCATTGAGTTCATTCAGAATGCAAAGATCCCCTGTACAGCTGGGCATCCGTCGGACGTGATCTTTCTTACCTGCGACGCATTCGGTGTGCTGCCGCCTGTTAGCTCCCTCTCACCGGCGCACGCGATGTATCATTTCATCAGCGGATACACCGCGAAGGTGGCTGGCACGGAAATGGGGGTAACGGAACCTCAGGCGACCTTTTCACCATGCTTCGGCGGACCATTTCTTGTGTGGCATCCGAGCAAATACGCCGAGCTGCTCGCGGAGAAGATGCGCAAGCACAAGGCGCGCGTGTGGCTGGTAAATACAGGCTGGGCTGGCGGTGCGTATGGAGTGGGTAAGCGCATCAGCCTCAAGAACACCCGGGCCATCATCGATGCGATCCATTCCGGCGCGTTGGCTAGTGCTAAGACGGAACGAGATCCGGTCTTTGGTTTCGACATCGTGACTGAAGTTTCAGGAGTTCCGTCGGAAATTCTGCGGCCGCGCGGGAGCTGGGCCGACAAAGCTGCCTATGATGCAACGGCCAAGAAATTGGCGGGCCTATTTAACAAAAACTTCGAAACTTACGCGGCCGGGGCGAGCGCCGAGGTCAAGGCAGCTGCGCCTGTGGCCTGACGCATGAGCTGGCTATTCGACCTCAGCACTACACAGCCCGTCGCCCATGCGGTCGGTGTGCTGGCCTTCGTATGTGTCGTGGGCATGTCTCTCGGAAGCGTGAAATTTCGAGGGATCGGCCTGGGGACGGCGGGCGTGCTCTTTGCGGGGATCATCGTTGGGCACTTCGGCAAGGCGGTTGACCATCATACGCTCGAGTTTGTTAAGGAGTTTGGGCTGATCCTGTTTGTCTTCACGATCGGCCTCCAACTTGGGCCTGGTTTCGGCGCGGCGTTGCGGCAGCACGGCGTGAAAATGAATATTCTCGCAGCGGCAATCGTGATCCTTGGGGCGGTCGGAGCGCCGCTTGCGGGTTGGCTGGCAAACTTCGATCCTGCAGCGGTGCTGGGGATTTTCTCTGGAGCGTCGACAAATACGCCGTCGCTTGGAGCCGGATCTCAGGCGCTCAGCACGCTGCCGAATATCGCGGCGGATAGGCTCGCCCTTCCAGCTCTGGCTTACGCTGTGACTTACCCGATTGCGATCATCGGCATCATTGGAACGCTGGTTCTGCTGAAAAACGTCTTCCGCATTGATCCCGCGCGGGAAGCAGCGGAGCTCGCCGCACGGAATCAGCGGCACGTGGAGTCCATTGAACGGCGGACGCTCATCGTTACGAATCCGAATCTGGATGGAGTGCGCCTCGATGCGATCCCGAGCCAAATCGAGGCGGGCGTGACTATTTCCAGGGTGCGCCATGGCGATGAAACTCGCCCGGCCAGCGGGGCAACGATCATCAATCGCGACGACCGGATTTCTGCTGTCGGTACGCGCGCCGGATTGGATCAATTTCAGCGGGTGGTTGGTTTGCAGAGCGATGAAGACCTCATGCTTGCCGAAGGCGATATCACGTTTCGCCGCGTGATTGTCACCGACCGCGAGGTGCTCGGAAAAACCATCGGTGAGCTGCACCTGAACGAGCTTTTCAGTGTCGCCGTGACTCGTGTGACCCGTGCCGACATTGAAATGTCTGCAGTCCCGGGATTGCGCCTGCAATTCGGCGACAAGGTGCTGATCGTCGGTGCGGCTGCCGACATTGAAAAAGCAACTGCCTTCCTGGGCAATTCGCTGAAGGAGCTGAATGAAACGCATTTCATCCCGTTTTTCATCGGGATCATGCTCGGTATCATCGCTGGCACTTATCCCATCGATGTGCCCGGAATGCCGCAGCCCGTGCGGCTTGGTCTGGCGGGTGGGCCGCTGATTGTTGCCCTCATTCTGGGCCGTATCGGTCGCATCAGACGCCAAGTCTGGCACATGCCGGGGAATACGAACCTTGCATTTCGCGAATTTGGGATCGCTCTGTTCTTTGCCTCGGTTGGTCTGAGCGCAGGAGCGAAATTCTTTTCCACTGCCTTCAGCGCCACAGGTCTCCAATGGCTGGTGGCTGGCGTTTGCGTGACCGTCATTCCGCTCATCGTTGTCGGCATCTTTGGGCGTGTCGTATGGAAGATGAATTTCATGGACCTGAGCGGTTTGCTCGCGGGAAGCATGACCGATCCTCCCGCGCTTGCCTTTGCCTCGAATATCGCGGGTTCGGACGCTCCGGCGGTGGCTTATGCATCCGTTTATCCACTTACAACGCTGCTGCGCATCCTGTCCGCGCAGGTGCTCGCAATCATCCTTTTCCGATGAATACGCCAACTCTCGGTGAAGCATGCTTTACGTCCACAGTTAGCCATACGGTCCGCGATGATATACGCAT
>FTBG01000641.1_pt1 | contig 45677 bp, 56 predicted proteins | sample 1639311 | NCBI WGS metagenome assembly FTBG01 (sample SAMEA3914864, study PRJEB12502) | metagenome | biome: forest; material: soil | place: USA | collected 2012-03-12 | depth 0.3 m | reverse complement strand
TCCAGACGACAAGGTGACGACGCCGGCGTCCTGGTGGTTCCGCTGGAGTATGACCAACGGGATTTGGACGGTGCTGAAAGTCGCGGCATCGCTGGGAATACTGGGAGCGGCGACCAAGAAGCTCTTCGATGGGATCAGCGACCACTACAAGGCGAACTACGATATCATCCCGCTGGGAACGACGGGCCAGGGCGACTACGGCCCGAAGGTGGCATTCATCCCGGTGCCGAAAGATCCGGTGGATCGGATCATGTCTGGCGTATTCTACAACGTCCTGAAGACCAGTGGAACGCTCGCTGCCCAGCACGGCCTGCTGGGCTCGGATCTGCAGCAGATGAATCCGCCCGATGGGACAAGCGTCGGCACTATGATGCAGCGCAACCTGGCCCAGATCGACAGCGACGTGCCAGGGCTCAATCCGATCGTGAAGATGGCGGAGGGCTGGAAATCGTACCTTCAAGGTCAGAACCCGATCGATGACTTCCGCGGGACACCCGTGCTCAGCGATGCGCAACACCTTGCGGGCGGACTGTATGGAATGAGACCCATGCTGACGTGGACGTACAACCAGACGGGAATGAGTAACTTCGTCAGCTTCGATCCGAAGCTCGGGACGACACTAGAGCAGCTTAAGAACCTGCCCATGATCAGCGGCATGGTGAAGATCACCGACGCCGGCTATCACGAGCAGCAGTCAGCCCAGATGACGCTGGATAAGGCAGCCGAAGCCAGGATGAAGCTCGACATGCCAGCCAACGCGCAGCAGCTCGCGATGGAATACAACACGCTGCAGCGACTCGGAGACAAGTACCGCACCGAGCAGCAGTCGGAGCGGTTCAATGAGCTGAAGGCCTGGTATCAGTCAGTGTATCGGCCGGCGGAGCAGCAACTGCGTGATGGTCGCGATAATGGGATGAGCGATACAGAGCGTCAGGCTACGCTGGGAGGGCTTAAGGAGGCGTCGAGGCAGTATGAGAGGAATTAGAGCGCCGGCGCCGAGGTGAGTTAAGGGGACGTAGATTGGACTGGACCGCCTGAAACGATCTTGTCGCCCTCTGCGCGGCCATGAAGATGCTGCACACCCGATGCACGTTCGGCGACGGCAAGCAGAGCATATGCGAGCCATCTTGCGGTGGTTCGGCTAACGCAAACGCGTCCGCCGCGCATCGGCGTGCTATCGTAGCGGAATTCAACCATAACACCGTGCTCGCTTTCAAATACCTCAACATCAAAATCACGCTCGATCCAAGCCTGCGAGCTGTTCTGGGACATATCTGTCTGGATGTACATGGCGCTAAAGGACGTAAATATGGGTTAATCGCAAAGCCTACGCATCGACTATTCCTTGCTCATTCAGATAAGAGCGCCCTGCCTCGGTAATAAAAACCATGATGCCATTGACTCTAAGAAGTCCTTTAGCGGCAGCTTCAGCGAGGTATTTGTCGATCGTGAATCTGCGTAGTTTACTGGAGTCTTGAAGCGAACCAAATAAGATATAGTTATCCTCGGTCTTGTCGTAGGCTTTCGCCACATCCGTCATTATTGTGCGAATTCCATCGGCAGTCGGGTCCTTGCTTTGTCAATTGGCCGAAATGGATCGCTCCCGATCTCGGGCTTTTGGTAGAGCGGCGCATTCAGCAAGTGACGAAGTAACTCATCGAGCGCAAACTCAATCTCTGAGTCCTTGCTGAAATCGACATAAAGCTTTGTCGCCAGGAAGATGGGCGTGGATGGGTCGCCTTTCTCGCGCACGATTGGAATAACCTTGTTTGCCGAGATCTTGGATAACGACGAGGAGGTCATAATCATCTTCTCGTATCCCACGCCACCTTCGCCAGCGTTCGCCTTCTGCACGTATCGTTTCGTGCAGACCATGATTGCTTTATCCGCAGACGCAAGGTTCTGCTCCATGAACTGTGGAAGGTCGTCTCCTGGTTTCAAATCCCATTGATCCAGAATTGCGTCAACGCCTCTAACGTGGGGCGGCGGGTAGGATGCCGTTGATGGCCGAACGGCACGGCTTCCGTGGGCGCGCCAAGATTAACGAGCCACACTGCGGAGAATCCGACGCACCTTCGCCCGCTCGGCCCCTGCGACGAGCGAATCCACGGTCACGCCGAGGACATCGGAAAGCGCGATCAACTCGCAGTCTGATACAACGCGCTCACCCGTCTCCACGCGAACGACGCCGGTTCGATCGATGTCCCACCCGTAGATTTGTAGCTTCGCTGCCAACTCAGCTTGGGTTAGCCCCTTCACTTCGCGTGCACCCTTAACCGCGCCGCCCACGGCGTTGCGCGTTTTTGGGGGGCGTTTGGGCTTTTTCTCGACCACAGAGCCTTGACCGTAGCCGGTGAAACTGTAGCCTGAGTGCGTCCGGTAACACTTTTGCCATGGCTAACGCACCTCACCCAGACTCCCGCAGTGTGTGCTACGTACACGATAAGACTTTTGTCGATGGGCTCTTCGCGCTCGCCGAGAAGCGCGGGATATCGTTCGGCGAACTCGTTCGAGAGGCGTTATACAAAGCCTACGCGCCTGGACAGATCGATCCGGTAACCGCGAGAGATCGCGCCAGGCGAGGCACCCGGTCGCGTGGACGTCGCCGATCTGGGAGCCATGCGCCCCGTAAGCCAAAAGCATAAGGCTCTCCTGGTCCGGGCGGGCTTCTCTTTTGCCAGTACCTTCCGACTGGGGATACACCGGGAGTTGATGCGAAAGGTCCTAACGAAGGCGGTGCCGCAGGCAGAATAAGTCCGACCAATTTGGAGAACAGATAGTCCGGCTCCATTCCCGCTCCCGAAATGGAGTGCGACAAACTCGAATAGACAGACAATGCAATCGAAGCAATCCGACAACGTGGAGCACCTTGATTCTGTTTCGGCACGCTCCCGCGTGCGAGACTTCATTAAAAGAGTCGGCGCGATGCCAAAGCGCGGGCCGAGCAAAAAGCGCCCGCTCTTGGTACAAGAAGCCGGCTGCATCGCCCCGCGTTCCGTTTCGAGCGGGAACCCGTCGCCACAGCAATCCGACCTCCCTCCAAGCCTCGCCCCTGGGGAGTTGCTGTTCGAGTGCGAGTCATTCTACCTCGCCCAACGAGAAGGGAAATTTGTATTGCACGCAGTGGGGCCGTCTCAGTCTTTAGCCACCATTGCGGCACGGAAGTATCTTACTCCCGCCGATGCCGCCGTAATGCTTGGCTGTTCTGATAGGACATTTCGCAAACTCATGTCTCATCCCGCGAATCCGATACCGTGCGAACGGGTGACGCCACATACGCCGCGCTTCACAGAAGAAGATATCCGGCAGTGGGCTGGCGAGGGCGCAAGCTTGGCCGCCCGGCGCGCGAGAGAGAAGCTCAAATTCCCCGGTCGTCCCGCCAGACCTCGTGCAGCAAGTTCTTCAATTTACGCCGATCTAATCATCGAATGCGAATCTGTGAGGTCCGAGTTGCGGAACGGGCGTATCGTCGTCCACGTATTGGGGGCGGTCGGCACGACCGAGGGATTGCCGTGTCGAAATTATTTAACGACGGCCCAAGTCGCGGAGTTGCTTCAGGTTGGACCGGGTACGATGCGAGCCATGATGGACCATCCCAAGCGCCCCATTCCGCATATTAGGCTCAGCCCATCTGCACCGCGCTTCGTGGAAGACGAAATCCGGCGGTGGATTGCGGAGGGAGGAACCACGGGCAATCCGCGAAGAAAAACAAGATCAGTCACCCTCCTTTCTCCTAGTGAGAAGGCTCGCATACTATTCGGCGGGCTCAATCGGCACCCGATAACCTGATTAACCCGTAGTCTCAAATCCGTCACCGTGAAGCTACTCCACATTTGTGCCGGTCTCGGCATCTCGGTCTTTTGCACATTCGTTTGGCCCACCTGCTACCGTTATACGGAGATGCGCTCAAATTCGACTGTGCTTCCGGTCCGCATCAATCGTTTCACCGGAACTGCCGAATTTTATTTGGGAAGTTGGATGAGCAGTTCTGCACCGCAGGATTCATCCAAACTGGTCTCGGAAACTCCGCCGATCCAGCGGTCTCTAACCCAGGCGGAGCTTGAGAAGCTTCAGCTCGATTGGAAGTTTGCACCTGACCGACAGGATGAATTAGAGGTCAGCGTGTATAACGGGACTAACTGTGCCATCGACTCTGTCGTATTTGAGGTCGCACTGACGCCAGCAGTTCAACGTGCAGCACGCCAACAAGGGGATACTGATACCAGCGACCACGGTCGGCCGCCCGTGGTCTCCGAGTCGGACCTCGTCGGACTATCGCCGGAGGAGCGGACTGAATTTATCCGCATGTTTTATGAGAAACAAGCAGCCGATGAGCGGGAGCATAAGGTTGTAGCGCCTTTCGAGAAACCACGCAAATTTCGGCCCAGCCCGGCGTTCACTGGCATGGCAGGGCCAATGCAAATTTCCCACTGGACTATTGAAGTTGGGACGGCCCCGACGTACCTCCCATTGCTCGTGAAGGCTGTTGAAGCCACTGGTACTCCTGAAATTGTGCCGAAGTGATGTTCCGGTGACTACGCCGTTGATGGACACTATGCGCCCAGCAGCAGCGGTGCCTTAACCAGCCTCGTGTCGCGTGAGTCCAAGGTAGACGGTTCCGGGGCGTACACATGCAAGATCCTCTTCGAACTGCCGGACGTTTGCGGGCTCGATTACGTAATCCTGCACGGCTGCAAAAACCAGCCATGGCAGTAACTCCGAGTCACTGAGCGCCGTGTGGCTCCAACGGTGCGGCGTGAGTCAGGGCGGAATTGGCTTGCTCAGACCGCGCGGGACATCCATCCCCGGATTCCCTGATTCCCCAGCCGACGCCCTTCGAGGGTTCATTCGGCTCCGGGGTTTCAGGGAATACGGGTATTTGGGGACGGCGAGGGATTGCTTTGAAAGCAGACTCCCGCTGCTTTCACTTTCCGCTCCGGTCCGCCCGACCGAAACTGATCTTGAAAGCAGATCAGGCCGAGGCGACCGCAGGCTTGCTTTCAAACAGCTCGCACCGCGTTGTCAATCTCTACACGCTATGCGCATCCGAATGACGGGTGACGGACGAGTGAGAGACTCCGGCGCGCAGCGCACGGGCAGTGGCCTCGCTTTGGTATACCAATTTTTTCGATGAAATAGAAAATAGGCCGTCATCCCGTCATTTCGGCTGGAGGGCAATCTTGCCGCCCTGCGCCCATGCGGTCACGCGGCTTGCCGCACGCGGGCGGATCGCAATGCAGCGAGGAGGCGTCTCGCACTTTCTTCCAATCCACACATTCCCCCACTTGCGGAGATTTGACAGTTGCGCACAGTGGCCCGATTCGGGAATCCGAGGGGCCTTCTGCTGCGCGACGGCCGAATGAGTGAAAGCTTCCCGCGTATAGGGGGCGTGTACCCCCCGCGCCCACAATAAGAATCCCCGTAGCCCCCGGAATGCGCCGTCCCTCAAAAGAGGAAGCCAACGCAACCGGGGACTCCGGGGAATCCGTATTTGCTTAGCTTACAGCCCTGTGAAGGCTATCAATAGATCAGGTCATCCGGCGTTCGCCTGCGGGGAGGTAGGCCGGACACCCCCCGCGAGACCGACGACGGGCTCGCATACAGATGTGAAGTCCACGGCGCAGGCGGAGAACGCTATTCTCGGCTCAGCTATCGGACCCTGCGTTGACGCCGACTGACCTTCTGCCTGACGCACAGGTTCCCTTGCGTCTAGCTGCCTACGAATTTCCTCGTCTGGGAGGTGTTGCAGTTCTTCGGAAACAATAATCCACCATCGGCGATCCGCCGTGCGCGCCTTGCGGACAAGCTTTGGGTAGTCTCGGCTGAGACGTTCAAGCAGTATGCCGCAGCGACTAGGATGATTTAGCAAGGCACGCGCCGAGTATGAAGTGTTGCGTAAGTGGTCCATGAGGAGGTTCGCCAACTCGGTCTGTGTCCCGCGCCATGCACGAGGCTTTCTCGCTTGGTTTCCGACGCCAAGCTCGTAAAGGATCCCAGACTCGTAGATCAGCTCCAACAAGGATTCCTCCGGGGTGAGAGCCGAGAGCGCCTCGCGGATTTGCGGGTGGACGAAACTCTTAATCCCATGGCGACGGCTCCGAAGCTTCTCAGGGATTTCCCATGAGCGGAGGAAGTGCAGATAGCCAGGCAGCTCCTTCCTGATCGTGTCCCAAAAGGCACTCCGCTCGTCGTCCGTTCCTGTCGGAAGCGAGAACTTGAAGGTCCGCACAAGGAATGCAAGGAGCTTGTCCTCAATCGAGTCATCCAGTGGCGGCAGCACCATAAGATTCTCCGGTTCCTCATTCACCGAAATGCTCATCCGCCGAAACGAATCCATCGTATAGGCATCGTGGCCCTTGGCGTGGATTCGCTGCCCGGCCCCCGTGGCGACCATTTTGATTTGTGCCGCGAACTGCTTCCTTTTCCGGTAGTCCGTTGAGCCGAACTCATCCTCGACGACATGGTGTTCTGCTGCCACCAAATCGGCGTTGAATTGCGTTTCGCCAGACATGAACTGGTATGGCTCCGCCGCCCGTCCTCCGAGCAACTCCGTGATGATTTTCTGCAACAGGCTTTTGCCGCAATCCGGCGGCCCGGCCAGAATGAGCACCTGTCCCGCCTTTATCTGCCCGGAGCAAAGCGTCTCGTGGGCCACTTTCATCCAGCCGTGGAACCGAATGAGTTGGTCAGCTTCGCCGTCGAGCAATCCTTCCAGGAATTGTCGCAGATGATCCCAAGGTACATCCTTTGGCGTAATGATGCGTGGACCCGCTAGGATCAGCCTCCGGCCCGCTGGTGTTTCCACGACCCCGCTCGGTCGCCCTGCCACGTTTCCAGCAGCATGGATGCGCCCTTCAGATTGTATTTCCAGAAGCGCCGCCTCTGTCTCACTCATGGGTTCGCCGTCCTCCGTTTTACCGCTCCGACCAAGCCGCTTCAGTTGTCGGATGACTGTCTTTTCATTTGCAGCCATCCATTCACCTCTCCCATCCTTGATATAGTATGTATTCGGGGGCAGGAAGTAAGCCTCGAAGCCATCCGGCAAGGCGGGCAACTGCTTCCATTCGTTCTTCTCTGCCTCTGTGGGATCGGCAGCAACCGTGATATTTTGATCGTCCATAGTTAGCGATGCATCTTGGTTGGATCCCAGTAGAGAACCCTCTGGGGTGCTGTGGTGCCATCGTCTTTGCGCCGTATTCCGCCGGGCATTCGAATGAATTGGCTTGGCGTCCAAGTTTTCGGGTCCGCTCCCAGGGTGACGGCCTTTCGGAAGAACTCCTCAAGCTGCTTGTCCGTTGCGCCTCGGCATCGCCACCAAGCGTGGAGGCTCTTGCCGCCGGAGTGCACAACCATCGATAATGGTGCGAACGGGCGGAGGTGGCCGATAATCGCGGCACAGAGGTCGTGGGTTGTGCTCTTGCCACTCGACCGGAAGAGTTCGGTGGTTCTCGGGTCGTGGACAGGGAAATCAAACTCAGTAACGAGGTACATTCGCTGTCCTGTATTGCCATTGCAGCGCGGCGACTCCTTCCCGCTTTGTGTGAGCCCGGTCGGCCCAGTCATCGCGCTCGGGACCACATACTGCATATGTTGAGGGAGGTCGCCGAACGCAGAGAGCTTCTTCGTGCGCGCATATTCGACTTCGAATCCACAGCAAACATACGGATCGCCTGGAAATAAAGCTTCGAGGAACTCTTCCGCCTGAATGCCGACAGGCGGGCACGGGCTGTTTGCCTGAAGCTCTGCCACATTCCAGCCGGACCTTGCTACGCTTGTAATCAGACAGTTACTCCGCTTCGCCTTCGGCGTTTTCTTGGCGATCAATTCACCTGTGAAAACCCGCTTCGCGGATGCGACGGCCGACTCAACTTCATTATGCGGCCTTTCGTCGCGAGTCATGTGCTGCCGCACCAACTCGCCGATCTTTTCGTCATCGAAATCGCTTCCTTCAAACAAGGCCAGCGCCGCTGTGAAGGTCCACGTGTGGCAACCTAAGTCCGCTGGCGGACACGACGACAGCTCCTTGGCTGCTCGTTTGCTTATCCTCATCCCCTTTAGGGCGGCCAACTTCGATTGGTCGAGGTACTTACTGTGCTTACCCATTCTGTACCTCCCATCCGCACGAAGCATCGCGCTCCACCCGGAGCACCTCATCAAGCGCATAGCGCACCATCCGCGCGCTAAGTCGCAGCCCGTTCAAGACACCAGCTTTTTCCCGGCGCTTGAGTGTTTCAATTGAGCACCCCCAACGGCGCGCGAGTTCAGCCCTGCTAACGAGCACATGATTCCCGCCATGCGCTCCTGTTTTCCCGCCGTCCGCGAAAAATCGCGATGAACGTGCAGAATGCTTCCTTGAGTGCAGCGTTTCAATAGCCCCCGCTGCGAAGGGGACATGGATGTCGGCATGAGCACCGACGTTTTTCGTTGTGATCACTATCAGGTTTAGAAGTGAGCACCGCTCTCGCAGTCGATAACGCTGCCGGCAGAGAGATGCTTGATTATTCTGCCCCCGCAATTGCCGACGAGACAGACACTTCTTTGGTGAAGCCCCAGCGGCTCGCCTCACCGCGCGTTTCCGCGCCCCGGATATGTGATGACCGGACCCTTTCTCAAAGGGTGAAACCTATTAAATGGGAGATAAATATTCTCGGCTTCCGATCAACGTGCTGCTTTGGCTCTGCACTCCCGGATGCGTCGGCTTATCGTGTTTCTGCGTTTCTTCAACGCCGAGCGGATAAGTTAGGTAAAGTAACACACCTCTCTTGTGTCGTCAAATTGCCAAGTGCCTTTTTATATCGCAATTCGAACTGTCGGTGGATGTGTGATCAGAAAATGGCACCGGCAACGCATGAAGATGAGTTGCCGTGGTCGCCTCCTCAACCTCGTTGGCACCGTTGAATCCACCCAAAAGGTGAATGTCGTTCGTCGAAGGGACCGGCGTTTTGCTCCCGCCGAGTGCGCTCAAAGTTTGGCGGAATATTGGCGGAGCAGAAAACCCCTGAATCCCCTGATTCGTCGTAAGTCCTTGATTCTCAGAGAGCCGGCAGTCGGGGTCGAACCGACGACCTGCTGATTACAAATCAGGTGTTTTCCTCCGTGAAAAAGCCGCTTCCTCTGAGAATACCCGCATGAAACGACGCTTGGACACGCTAAATGACTTGTGATTCTGTCACTATCTGTCACTGCTTGTTTCATGGCACGTTCCGCGAATTTTGCCCCAAAATGCGACCGAACCCGCGCACAAAGCCCTTGGTGGATTTCCATCCCACCGAAGCTTTCAGAGACCGGCAAACGGCAGAAACGCTTCTTCTCGAACAAGGCCGAAGCGGAGGTTGCCATTCAGCAATTGAAGGTCCGGAAGGAAAACCACGGCACGGGTGCAAAGCTTCTTTCGCCTGCGGACGAGCAGCAAGCCGCAGCCGCTTTCAAACTCCTCCGCGAGGCACACCTGAATGTGCAACTCAGCGAAATCGTGGGCAAGTTCATTGAGGCGGAGCGTATGCGTGCCGCTTCGAAACCGCTCGCGGAAGTTTGGCAGACCTACCTTGGTTTCACCAAGCGCTCGGAGCGTCACCAATCGAATCTGCGGCGTTCGCTTGGTCGTTTTGAGCCACTTCACGCTACAGCGGTTGCCGACATCACTCCCGAAATGATCGAAAAGATTCTCGATGGAGCCGCGCCGTCCTACCGCAACCTGCTTTTGAGGGAGTCCGGTGCGGTGTTCGCTTTTGCTGTGAAGCGCGGGTTGGCCAGGGAGAACCCTGCCGCGAAGATCGACCGCGCGAAAACCAAGGTCACTGAACGCGAAGTCTACACGCCCGCAGAGGTCGCTGCATTGCTTCGCGAGGCGAACGCGAGCGCGCCGGAATTGCTCCCCTTTCTTTCCATTGCCATGTTTGCCGGTGTTCGTCCCGACGTTTATCACGGAGAACTGGTTAAGCTTCAATGGACCAGCGTAGACATGGAAGAGAGTTCGATTGATCTGCCTGCCGCCATCACCAAGAAACAGCGCCGACGTTCCATTCCGATTGAGCCTGTCCTTGGGAACTGGCTACGGCATTCGATATCCAGGAACGGTGTGCATACTGGCAATGTGGCTCCCGTGGATGGGACAGCACTGCGGGACCGCTTGCGGGCTCTTTATGTCCGCGCGAACGTCGAGCGCAAGCAGGATGCCACGCGACACAGCTACGCCTCCTATTGGTTGGCAAATTTTTGCGATGAGAATGCGCTCACGCTTCAATTGGGCCATTCAGGTGGAGCGGAGGTGCTTCATCAGCACTATTACCGGGCGGTCACCAAACGCGATGCGGAGAAGTTTTGGAATCTCACGCCGGAATGCGTGCTTGTGAACAATTAACGCTGGGACCTCAGGTTGGCGGGGATCATGTCCTCCCGACCGACTCCGCCGCGCCTACAAGAACCGCGGCAAAAAGGCCAAATTCTGGTCCTACGGCGGCTTAAAAGGGATGGAACCAGTCGGCCTGTCTTCCCCTACGATCTAAAATTGGTCGTTCTGAGGGGCCGTGCAGGTAGCAGAAAAGGTAGAAATTGGCGCGAAAAGTGCGTAAGCTTACGGGATGAACACACCGACAACATTCGGCTCGAAGCTGCGCGAGCTTCGAGAGATCAAAAATATTTCCCTTCGGGAACTCGCCAAAAAAATCGGTGTTTCTGGAGCCTTCCTTTCCGACATTGAACTTGGTCGACGTTTTCCGGCGCCGGACAAAATCGAACTGCTTGCAAAAGAGCTTCAGATCCCGGTAGAAGAACTCACTCAATACGACTTCCGGAATGAGGCCGAAGCCATTCGGCAGATGATGTTTGCGGACCCTAAAGCAGGAATGGCCTTTCGAACTTTGAAGGAGAAGCTCGCGCAGGGGGAAGATCCCCAGAAACTCGTGGATCGCCTTGATGACGAAAAATGAAAGAATATCGGACTAAAGAAGGGCGCTTTCCTCTGCGGCTTGTTTACGAGCCGAAGGAAATTGATGACATTTGCGTGGACGCGCTCCGACAGGCAAAGCTTCTACCGGCGGAGCCCGGACCCATTAAAATCGATCTTTTCCTGGAACGATATTTTAGGGTCGTGGTGGACTACAGCGATCTGGGTCCGGGAATCATGGGGTCCACAGTATTCGATTCCAGAGGGGCAGTGACGGGATTTGTCATTGCGCCTTGGATAGAAGAGGAAGGATCGGAATCTGCCGATCGAAGAGTGCGCTCTACACTTGCGCACGAAGGAGGGCATGGGCTCCTTCACCCGAAACTCTTCATTGTTGATCAATCCGGCGACCTGTTCGAGCGGCAGAAGGTCAAACAAGAACACCCTCGGAACTTCATGTGCCGCTCCAGCGATGTCTCGCCAGTGGCGGCGGCGCTGCCCAAGTATGACGGCCAATGGTGGGAGTGGCAGGCAAACCGCGCCATCGGAGGATTGCTTCTTCCCAAATCTCTGGTCACCAAATTTTCAAGTCAGTTCACGGAAAACACGGCATTCGGCCCGATCTTGAAGGAAAGCCTCAGAACGGAGGCAGAGAAGGAGATCGCTGGGGTATTCGACGTCAACCCGGTGGTTGCCAGGATACGACTGCAAGAGATTTATCCGATCGAAAAGACGGGCCGGCTTTAAAACTGTTTGACGTGTAAGCTGTCACAGCTTACACTGAGGACATGACTATTAAAGTTCATGTCCTAACGCCGGGATCGATTGATCCCCAAGCAGTTGAGATTGCAGAAGAAATCCTGATCGCCGATCTGCTCCAGCAGCTACTCGACGGTCGGCACGAACAGTTCGATCTGTTCCCCGAAGGGCGCTCAGAGCCACACCACCGGCACCGGAGCGCGAAAGACGTTGGCATCAAAAATGGCGATGTCGTCCATTGCCTCCCGAAGGTGAGGGAAATTCGGGTGCATATCGACCAAACACCATTCCAGTCGCCCAGCAGCACGACGGGAATTGCCCTTTACCAACTCGGAAATGTGGCTGCGGGCCATCAGCTTTACCGCGAGGTGAGAGGAAATGAAGAGGACGAACCGATCTTTCGGGATGAGGAGTTGTTCCACCTCGAAGAGGATGCCCATTTTCACAGTTCGGACAAACCGTTCAAGGGCTTCGAGATTTTCGTGAACACGCGGCCCAAGGTTGTTCACAAACGCCTGCTCACGCTGGATGAGATCGTCAATCTCGCTTTCAATCCTCGTCCGACCGGCCCGAATATTGAATTCACGGTGAACTTCCATAATGCCGCCGGACGGCACTCTGAAGGGGAGATGGTTTCGACCGCCCACTCTGGAAAATACGGCCGCCACTTCGTCAAAATCAAAAACGGAACCGTCTTCGATGTCGGATACACTGATCGATCGTAATTTGCCCCTAAAACGGCTTAGGGACGAGGGCTATGATGTCAAGATTCACGAGGCGCATGTGGTCGTAGACCAGGTTGCGTACGTGACTAAAGATAAGAAGGTGAAGCGCGGAACCTTGCGTTCCGCGCTCACCCTGGCCGGGAATGATGTGACTCGGCCGGGATCACACACGGTGCAATTCACCGGGGACTGTTGTCCTTGTGACAGCAATGGCGCGCCGATGTTGCAACTTCCAGCGAGCGGGAGCGAGACTAACTTCGCAACCCTGTCGCGAAAACCTCCGGTAGGATATTATGAGGATTACTATGAGCAGATGACCACTTACGTCGCTTTGATCTCCGCGCCGGCGAAGGAAATAGATCCCTCCGCCGATGCGCGTGTGTTCCCGGTTATCCAGCCATCGGAGGAAGAGTCGGTGTTTAATTACCTCGACACCGCTTCGAGTCGAGCCGGTATCACGGCTGTCTCGAAAAAGCTGCAGAAAGACAGGATCGTGATCATCGGCATAGGGGGTACCGGTTCCTACATCCTGGATCTAATGAGTAAGACGCCGGTTAAGCGTATCGACATATACGATGCCGATACGCTGTTGACGCACAACGCCTTTCGGTCGCCCGGTGCTCCTTCTGTCGAAGAGCTTCGGCAATACCCAAAGAAAGCGTCGTACTTTGCCGCTCGTTACTCCAAAATGCACCGGGGCATCCGGCCTCACGAAGAGCAGATCAACGAGAGCAATGTGGCCGACCTGAAGGGAGCGGACTTCGTTTTCATTTCGATGGACCCGGGCAAGATCAAAGCTCTCATCATCGAGAACCTATTGGATTTTGGCGTGCCGTTTATTGACGTCGGCATGGGAATCAGTCTGATTGACGAGACCGTCAGCCTCACAGGCATGCTCAGAACTACCGTTGGTACGCCAGATAGAAACGATCATCTCGCGGAATTGCTTCGGATCAGAGGCGGAGATGAAAAGAACGAATACGACCAAAATATCCAAATCGCGGAACTGAACGCCCTAAATGCCGCTCTTGCCGTGATAAAGTGGAAAAAGCTGATCGGATTCTACGCAGACCTCGAGAAGGAATTTCACAGCACCTACAAAACCAGTAGCAACCGGATCGTGAACGGGGCGCAAACATGAGCCGCATTTCCAACCTCCGCCACGAATTCGTGGAGTCATTCCCTGACAAACTAGAGGACGGGAAACTCTATGTTTCTATAAAATTCTCAACTGCGGCGCATAGGTGCTGTTGCGGTTGCGGCAACGAGATCATCACCCCAATACGACCGGATCGATGGACGCTGATTTTCAACGGGAAAACAGTCACTTTGAGGCCCTCAATTGGCAACTGGAGCATCTCTTGCCAGTCGCACTATTGGATCACCGAAAACGGCGTAAGATGGGACGAGCAATGGTCACAACGGGAAATCGAGGATTGCAGGCGCCGGGAACCAAAACCGCAGGAACAATCTGGCCACGAGAATGAAAGGTTCGACACTCCGCCTCCAAAACAAAAGCAGAAAAAGGTCGGAACGAAAACAAAGGGATCAGCAATCGCAAAGCTGAAACAGCTATTGCGAATAAAATAGCTCGCGCGTCTTCAGCAGCGAATGAGAAAACACGCTTACGCTCCATTTTGGAACCGCAGTTTTCCGTCCGGCTTGGAAACAGTGGTTAGGTTAGGTCTCGTCGCCATCGTGATCGGTTCGAGGTCGAGTGGGACACGGCAAAGGCGTCAGTGGAAAGCGAGCGCACGGCACATGGGGTGAATGGTAAAGCGAGAGGTTTGGAAGATTGGTTGTCGATGATGGATGAATGCGCGTTGCGGGAATTCATTGCTCGCGTGCCGCCTGTCGTTCTCAAGAAACTGCGTGACAATAGTTCTGAATGTTCCGAACTATAATGCACTGCCTGCCGATGGACTCTCGCCCTGGAAAGGGGGAGCAAAGAATGTTTTGTGGAGGAGTATACGTCGGAAGACGATATACGGCTCGCCGCATCAAATGCGGAATTTCTTCCGATACGCGGCGATTTCGAGGTCCACGAGTTCTTTTGATTTTCGTCTGAACTCCGTCTCGCAGCGCTGCCGGGTGTCGAAATCTCCGTGCGCATCTAGCAGCTTCTTGAGGGAATGCAGTTGTGAAACCAGAATCTGCTTTCTGGTCTGTTTGGTACGGTTCGATAAATTGCCCATGCAATTTTTCGAGCCGAAGCAAACAGAACGATGTTCTGTTGCTGCCCCAAGCCCGACGTGTCAAGGGCGAGCGCAGCGAGCGAAATGGAGCGAAGCGTATAAATAGCGAAGCGGTTTATGCCATTTTGGTTCCCCTTGACGCGACAAGCCCGTAGGGGTTCGCAGGAGCGAAGCGAGGCGAACGGCTGGGCGGCATCCACCGACCGATAGGGAGCTAATCTGAAATGGTTGGCTCGAATGGGGCGTGGGTTCGGGACCAGTGGCTTCGGTCGGGTCGCAATCTGCGCCTGAGGGTGACGCTTACGACCGAGCGGAATGAAATGAAGCAACCGAGGAAGTGGCGCACTTGGGCGCTCGTCGGGGAGGAGCAATCTCGCAGCCTGGGGCGAGTTTATGACGACGTGGCGGGATCAGATCGCAATCCGACCAACGGGCGCTAATAGCGGTGGCTGTTATTAGCGAGGTTGGCAGTCTTCGAAAATAGTTGACCGTGGATGTGGGCGCAGAAAATCCACAATAGCGCGCTATGTCCCGTCTTTATCGGCCCGCTCTCATATCGCTCGCAGAGTATCTTGTTTCCAGAGTGCGAGCAGAGTAAGGTTGCCCGCGTTGGTTGCAACCCGAATGGTGAGGTGGAGATGTTTGAATTGAAAGTAACGCTGGATAACCTGCTGACATTCGCGGGCTTGGTATTTGTCGCGTTGCAGATCCGGGACGCCACCAAACAAAGCAAGCTAGGTTCGCAAATCCAAATTCAAGGCATCAATCGCGAATTGATCGCGATGGGGTTTTCGAAGCCAGAGCTTTTCGAGATCATGGACGGCAAGGGTACAAAGAAAGTCAATTCCATGCTCGAACGGCGCTACCTACAATTGTGGCTCAATCTATTGTCGCTGTTCCACTCGCTGAAAGAGGCGGGAGTATTGCAAAAGGATTACCGGGAATCCTGTGAACGCGACCTTCGAGACATGTTCGCTCTGCCCAACATGCGGCGTCACTGGCAAGAGTACGGAAAATATTACCCGACCTCATTTCAGAAGTCGGTAAACGACATCCTCCACGAGGCCGGGTATGGAATGGCGGGAGGGAAGCCCGACAAGACTACGAATTGAGGACTTGGCGCGCGATCTTTTCGAAGACGGCGCGAGGCATTTTGACAAAGTCCTCGCCCGCAGAGCCTTTCAGTTGGCCGCGTTCGGTTTCGGACGGAATGTAGCCTTGGATAATGACGTCGCCGTCGTTGAGGAGTAGGGCGCTCGGACAGCTGCCTCCGTTGCAAAGTTGCGCCATTTCGCCTTTTTCGCCGATGATTTTTTGAATTTTCACTGTGTTGATTGGTTTTGGTCTGACGTGACCCAGAATGCACATTCTGGGTCACATGCGTGGGAGGTGGGCATGCGCGACCGGCGCGGAAACCGGAAGTACCTCAACCGGGACGAACGACGGGCGTTTCGCCGTGCGGTGTTGGCCGAGGCCGACTTTTCTCGAAAGGCTCTCCTGCTCATGCTTTTTTACACCGGCTGCCGGATCTCGGAAGCGATCAACGTCCTGGCCGGACGAATCGATTTTGTAGATCGCGCCGTCACCTTCGAGACCCTCAAACGGCGAAAACGCGGTTGCTTCCGATCTGTGCCGGTGCCGGATGCCCTCCTCAAACTCCTGGCCGGACTCGTGACCGGGAAAAAGCAGGACGAACGGATCTGGAAATTTTCCCGGAAGACCGCGTACCGGCTGGTCCGGGCCAAAATGCGAAAAGCCCAGATCAGCGGCGGAATGGCATCACCGAAGGGATTGCGGCACAGCCACGGGGTCGCCTGTGTCGCGGCGAACATTCCCCTTACGACCATCCAGAAGTGGCTGGGCCACAGCAGGATCGAAAGTACGGCGGTGTACCTCGATGTTCTTGGCGAGGAAGAGCGAGCACTGGCAAAAAAGCTTTGGAAGATGTGAAACGCCGCCAGAGAATGCGGCATCCCCTGCGATCATTGCGGTGGTTCGAATGCAGCGGATGCCGCGTGGATTTCAGCGAATCTTCTTGTCAACCGAAGCTGCGGGCGTACCGTGAGCCCGTGACCCAGAATGTGCATTCTGGGTCATTTTATTCGCTTAATCGTTTGGCTTTTTCGTGCTGTGAGTTCCGATCTCATTTTGCGCACAATTTGAAAGATGGAAGGACTTAATGAAGTGAGCAACGGAATTCAGTTCCGATAGCGGCGCGCTGGTTCATCCCTGGTCCGGCATCTCCCTGATCGGATCGTCCAAGCCGGCCATTTTTCGGTGAATCCTCTTGCTCACGAAAACCACGACTAATAGTACTCTTGAAAAAGTGCCGTAATCATATGACTGAACCCGAAGTCCTCGCTCGCACTCACCTGTTGAAGGACGAGTACTGGCTCATTGCTGAAATGAACAAATGGTTTGGAGTCGACTTGTCCGATGCTGATAGCGATCTCCGAATACAATTTGAAAAGTGGGCATCAGAATGGAGTCCAAGTACAGGACCTCTTGACGCTGAAAAAACGAAAATTCATCGCAACTTATTTGAACTGTTCCTTCAAAAGCGAGGGCTTGTCACGACTCGGTTTGCCGCGGTTCGGTTAGGAATGAGTGTTTCTTCGTTTCGACTGGCGCTCCAAGCGTTTCGATCAGGAAACTACATTACGGGCGCAGAGTTCACCGGAGAATTCGATGATGTATTCCGCTCCTCGCTCCTGGACGCATTTCGAAAACGCCTCCCAGAGTTGGAAAGAATGACATTTGCTTCATACTCGGGGTTTGTCCGCATGCTCCATGCAGAGCTTTACGAAAGATTTCACGTTAAGGTTGAGCCTTTGTATGATGAAACATCTAAGGCTCTGGGTGAGGAGCCTGTCGAATATGCAGATGAATTCGATTGCATCTCTGATGAACCAATGGGCCTTCCATTCAAAATAAACCTCGATACAAACAAACCAATTCAATTGGCTCTGGATGCTTGCTCGTGGATCACATATGCAAGATTCGAGAACATCTTAGCAGGAGAAAGACTTGGTCGCATAGACGAAGAATTTGAAGAAAAACGCGATGTCATCAAGAGAGTTATCCGCCACTAGGCCGCTGTTTACGGTCGCAGCGAACAATGCGATTCAATGCTTGTCGGACGGCGGCAAGAAAGGCGACTGTCGGTTTCCAAGATATCAGGGGTGGGATGAAACCCTGCCTCGCGTTAAGACGCTGAAAGGTGAAGATGAAGACAAGACACTTTTAAATTGGTTCAAAAGAGTTATTGGAGGGGGGCGGGATCGAAAAAAGCGGCTCAATGAATGTGCGCTCGAAAACAGGTTCGCATTTTTCGGAAAAATTGTTTGGACAAAGGAGGGAGTTACATTTTGTGGCTTACAAGCGCTCGTAACCGAAGGCACATTAGAAGAGTTTCTTGAAGAGAGTTCAAATGAAGCCACGTACTATCGCCTCGACTTTGACCCGACAAAGCCTGGTCCGTTATTTAAAGAATGCCAGCCACACATACACTCAACATTCGAGGGCCCCCCGCGCTTTCCATTTTGGCCTCGTCCGAACGAGTTCTTACCCACGGCGTTTATCGAGTTCATCTATTTGAATCATTTCCATGACCTCTGGTTGTCATGGGCCGAACGAGAGGCGGAATTCGGCAACAAGATGCTTCCTTTTGTGAGTATTGTAGAAGCCTACAAATCAACGGATCAATTGATGCTTCGACTCGACGAGTTTAAATCACATATAGCCGAATTGAAGGGAATTCTTCATGCGGCAAAACGCAAACACGTTCCGAACGCGCCTCTTGTTAGCGATGGCATCACCCTAATAAATTACTAACATCTCTCGTGCAGCACCGTGCCTGCCGAAAATAGCCCTCGAATGACCGCTTATTCGCACGGTTCTATCCGGGAAACAGTTGTGACAATGTCCGACGTGCCTTGGGATCTCTTCGGATGCACGCAGCAATCCTTTCGATAAGAGCCTCCTGTTCCGGAATTCCCATCTCCACATGCTTGTGGACAGCCAAGCCCGGCAAATTCTGAAATCGACCCGTTTCCAGATAAATATTACGGAGGTTAAGTATCATTTCCACGGCATGTTTGCCGATACCGCGATATCTTATGCAGTAATCAATATCTTTATCGGTCACCTTCGCCAGATCGGAAAAGAAAAGTTTGCGCCCTTCCTCTGGGCAGTTTCGGCTTGCAGCTTTGATGGGACCCTCGACTTGGACCGGTAAATTAATAACTTCTACCATCTCCGTCAGGGAGAGAGAAGGGCGACATCCCAGGCCTGCCAGAGCAAGAAGATCACTACTCAAAATGATTGCGACGTCATCGCGGGCTCGGCTCGGTTCATTTTGATCGGGAGCAATACGATTTATTCCGAGAAGCTCATAAGCGCGCAACGCGTCGGCATCGGTAACATCTCTCAACAAGCACACCTCCACCACGATTGTGAATATGGCGAAAATAGTGGATGCAATGCATGTCGGTCAATACTTTCAGACTTAAAGTATGGTTAACATGCACGCAAAGCCCTGCTCGCGCGGCTTTTTGGGTCGCTCCAAATTCCAAATGCAATACAGGCATGCTTTTTACCCTTGTCCCAATAATGCTGTTCTGCGGACTCGGCGATGCTGGACCCTGAATCGCTTCTTTCATCATGAATGGAACGCGGCGGTGCATCGTGCCGGATTACAAGAGCCAAACTATCTTTATGAAGTGATTTGTCGGCCCTTTCGTAGATGTCCATTATTTCCTTCCATCGATAAGCTAAATAATGGGCCGCAGACTCTGTCCCGGGCGCTGTGCGTCCTGCGGCGATGAACAGTGGCTGTGGTCTTTCCGATTTACCGATGGGAACAACTCTGACGATGATTGCCACGTCTCCCTCTTTTGGTACAGGCACGTGACCTTGGAAGTCTGCGTCCACTTCTCCGCCGCTCAACTTGGCTTCGTCCTTTAGGGTGAAGTGGTCCGTGAAAGAATGCCGAAATCTCTTCGGCGAAGGCGCGCAATATATAGTGAAAAGCGGAGGATCAAAGGAATTGATCGCCAAATGCGACGCAGCGCTGAAGCCCAATCCCAAGGAGATCACGCAATCACCACGACCTTGCCTCACCGCCAAATTATTTTCCTGGCGCAACCACGGCGCTTGGCCTGTCTTTTCGACAATGACATTAGCAAGGTGATTGGCAGCTAAGACGTTTTCAAAGGCTACATACCCAGTTACGCCTTCGGGCCATACGTTTGACCATTTCCTTTTACCACGATAAAATGTACACTGTTTCTCGATTTTGAATGGAGGTGCATCGCTGCGTTCCACCTCTCTCGTTAGTACTCGCTTCGGAAGAACCAATTGTATGGGCCTCTCATCATTTAGAACCGCAGGACCAAAGAATTCGCTGAACTCCAGTCGATCTTTCGGATGCTTTGGCTTTGCTTTGGGCGCAACTCTGTCTCGTGCGGGTAAAGCATTCTGATCTCCAAGAGGCGGTAATTTCAGCAATTCGCCAAATTTCGACGGGGCCATTCCACCGGCCTTCGCGAATTCGTCTCGCATCCCGATAGTCATATAGCTTCCTGGCTTCCTAAATCGGAAAATATACTTCTTCGCGGTGTCGAATGTACTTTCTGTGGCGCGTTCATAGAGGTTGGCCAGTCCTGTGACGCCATCGCGTGAGGCAACGAAATCGGAAAAGGCCAAGGCCTGATCCGCATCCAATATCCACCCGCGCGAAAGGTCTGGATTCGGCGGCTCCACTGCGAGTTTTTCTTTAGATTCGCTCATATTCGGTTCGTGGCTTCAATCGTTCAACTGATTTGAAACGGGACAATGTTACCGCTCGCCGAAGGACATGCAAGGACGTTTAGGGACGCCTGGGGATGGCGACGTCTCGGTCCTCTTCCTCATTCCCAGACGGGTTTAGCCGCCCCCTTCACGAAATCACAACTTTTCGCCGATAGTCGTTTCCACACAGCACCAAGCCGATGAATCCGAACGACGATCCGACGAACAAGGCCACACGGACGAACCGTGGCAACCTGGGCAAACTCCCGCTCGACCGACGCGAAATCAATGATGAAAGCGGCGGGAGCAACTGCGTTGGCTCCGCGACGCCGACCAGTCAGATATACGACGCTTTGCAAGTTGCATATGACTTCTTCAGCGGAGACCTCTTCGGCGGCATATTGCCGTCCTGCCTGATTACCCTTCAAAGGCGGGACATGCGGACGTGTGGATATTACTCCCCACAGCGCTTTGTCGAAATTGGCGGTGAAAAATTCACCGATGAAGTCGCGATCAATCCTCAGCACTTCACGAACGGAAGCGTGGAAAGTGTGCTCTCCACTCTCGTTCACGAACAATGTCACCTATGGCAGTTCCACTTTGGGAAGCCATCGCGGAACGGGTACCACAATCGCGAGTGGGCGACGAAAATGAAGCAAGTCGGCCTTCACCCCTCAAGCACCGGGATGGTTGGCGGCAAAGAAACTGGCCAGAAGATGTCGGATTACATCATCAAGGGAGCTGCTTTCGACAAGGCTTGCCAAAGCCTTCTGAGTACAAAGTTCGCGCTGAAATGGGGCGAATTCATCGACGAGGTGGGCGACGTCTGTGAGGACGGTGACATCGGTGGAACTGATGGAAACTGTGAAGGTAAACCAAAGACAATGAATAGGAGCAACCGCCTCAAATATAGCTGTGCATGCTGTGGTGTTGCTGTCTGGGGTAAGCCCAACCTCAATATTATTTGCGGCGACTGTGGAATGCCGATGGGAGGCGAAGATTAGCCATCTGTATTGCACAAAACAAAAGAAGGAATGCCATCTCCGGAGGGCAACCCATTTTGGCAAGTGCGGTGATCCATCGAATGGCTTTCTAAGCGAGAAACTTCGGATTCAACAATCCACGTAAAGAACAAAACAATTAGAATGAACACCGCCGGACTGTTCCGATCCGCTCTTGAGCTACGCTACCAATTGATCGTCGCCCCCAGGGAGCAGGCGCGCGTTTTGCGAACGACGTACTGGTCACTCCTGGACGAGATGGCGAATTGCGGGATAGCGCCGTTACAACGGCTCAGCGTTGCGGTTGAACGACGCGTCGCCCGGTATTGCTGGTATCGAGTGGAGGGTCTCACTGAGGGTGAAGCCTTCGATATTACCGGGATCGAAGACGTTGACCGAAAAGCGAGCTCCCTCGTTGATCCAACCTCGACGCAGAGCCGGGCGATCAACGGGTTTCAATGTGACTAACCGGCTATCACAACGCCGCGAACGAGAACGCTACGTATAGACACTCCCTGTATATGCAATCCAAGCACAAATCAATACCAGCTAACCCTCTTGCGTCCAGTCAAGATGGTCTCCTCACTAAAGATGACATAGCAAAGTTGCTGCGCCTCTCTCGTCGGGGTATCGAGGAACTCGTCCGACGCCGAGTGTTGCCCGTCTACCGGATAAGCAGGCGGTGCGTCAGATTTAGACTCTCTGATGTGCTCGTTGCTCTGGATCGCTTTAAAATCAAAGAAATTGGCCGTGAATGAAAGCGACCTTCAATCAACACGAACAACTGGAATTTCCATTGGCAGCACGGAGGCAATGGGAGGAAGCGGTCAGGCGGCTGGGTGACCATGTTTCGCGCGTCGAAGCGGGACGCATTGCGGCAGGAAGGAAAATCGTTGCGACGGCGGGGACTGATGCGGGAGACGGAGTCGCCCCGCGACCATTACAAATCGGAATCAACGAACATCAATCACCAACACCATCCACATACTACATATGTTAGAAACTAACGAAATTGCGGAACAGAACTCCCCGGAACTTTTAAAACGCCTGCTCTGGGCACTCACCACATTCGGAATCGTCCTTGTCTTCTTCTTCCTCGCCTGGCTCTCGATCCAGCGCGCGAAAATCCTGATCGCACAACGCAGGCAGTACGAGGCCGAGGCTCAGACTGTGGTGGTGCAAAACGAGCGCGACGCAGCGTTGCGTGACCGCGACAAGAGTGTGAGCGAGCTGAATCAACGCTTGGCGAAAGTTGAAGTCGCTCGCCAAGAAGCTGAGAATAAACTGCAAGCCAGCTTGGCGAATGCCGCGAAGCTTGGTTCCAACCTCCAGCTTCCGAGCTATGAGATGGCTGTCCCCGAGCCAGCATCAGCGCCACCCGCATCAGCGCCACCCGCATCAGCGCCACCCGCATCAGCGTCAGCGCTGGCGGCACAAGCGGTCCCGTCGAACGAAGAACTGACTACTTTCATCCGTGGGCACCTGTCCCGCATGATGGCGGGACCGGTCGAAGTGGAAGCGGCGGATTATGCGGAGGAGGGCGTCGATTTTCACGGCAAACGTTCGACGCGGCGCATGATTGAGACGGAACGTCGGGCCTGGGCACAGAAATTTCCGGTTCGGGAGACCGTTCCGCAAAAGGTTCAGCCGCAAATCACATTTGGCCAGCGCGGCACCTATCCGTGGCTTGCAACCGCAATCTTCGATTGGCCCTGGGCAATGAGGTCGCGTACGGGGTCGGTCAGCAAGGGCGTTTCTCGGGATATTTGGAAGATCGCGCCGGCGGCGGACGGGGCATTCAAAATCGTAATGGAGCGCAGCGTCGACCCTGTAACAGGCGCATCGAAAGACTAATCCGCCCCTGGTCCAAATGAATACCAAACTGATCATGACCGCCGGGAGTAAGGGCGGTGTTGGAAAAAGCACAGTCATGTGTCTGATGAACACATGGTATCGCGAGAACGGGATACAGCCTTTGTTGGTTGATGCTGACGAGACGAGCGGAACCTTGAAACGCTTCTTCCCGGAGGCGAAGTGCGTCGTGCCGCATCGCCGCAAATCGTACGACACCATTGTCGATCTGATCGAAGCGGGACAGCACCCGCTCATCCTTCTCGACCTTAAGGCTGGCGTGGATTGGGATGTCCTGGGCTGGTTCAGTGACATTCCCTGGGAAGAGTTGACCGAACTTGGCGTATCGATCACGGCGGTGGGTGTGCTGACAAGCTCGCCAGATTCAGTTTCATCTTTTCTCCGGTGGCCGGACGCGTTGGGCCGGCATGTTAATTATTTAATCGTCAAGAATTTGGTTCACTCCGACGCGGGCGACCAGAAGCCGAAGGATGTCACGCTGCCTGCGTACGACCTTACCAAACAGGCGTTGCAGTTCAGGAAGCTATTCAAACCCAATGAAATGGTATTGCCGGCATTGGACCCGGAATATATGGGCGAACTCGAACGCGTCAGCCTTACGATCAGCGACGTACTTGCGCGCGATCCGAGGACCCCTCCGACACTGAGTTCTATGATTGTGCGCTCGAAGCTGCGCAACTATCTGGCAAAGGTCTACCGGGGATTTGAAGCGAACAAGGAGTTGTTGCTGCCATGAATGAGTTCCCCTTTCCAAAACTGCTGTCCTTTCTAGAGAGCGCGGCGGATCAGGTCGAATTCATGCGGGTTGCGGCTGAAGCGGGTCTCGGCAGTTCCGACGTCGAGCTGGCAAAGCTGCTTCTCGCCTTGCAAATCTATGCGAGCATTTACGCCCGCATCCCGCGTGAAATCAAAGCGGTCCACGCCGACGCGATCGCGGAGATTAAGCGCCTCCGCGATGAGATCGAGTTTCTCGCAAACCGCGCAGAATCCGATGCAGTCAAAATCGGCCAATGGGCCGAGCAGATCCACCGGTCGTTGGAGGCAACGGAACCGAAGCAAATCGCGAAGGTTGTTCATAAGCGCCTCCTCGATGACACGATTACGCTGCTTGGCGGCTCGATACAGGTTCTCAAAACCGCTTATGGGCAGATCGATACGGCAACGGACAAAATGAACGAAGCGGCGTATCACGCGGCGGCGGGGATTGATCGCTGGCAGGCACTGTCATTGCGGCGTGTCTGGGCGAGCGCCTTCTGCGTCAGCTTCCTCGCGGCTTTCGTCGTCCTTACCGGAATCTGGTTCGTCTTCCTGCGCTAGGAGGCTTGGGGAAATTCAATTCAGTAAATTCGTATGAAATCGCATAAACCATTCTTCGACAAACTCATTGCCTCGCTATCCGGGGCAAAACGCAAACCGGTGCCACAGCCGAAACCGATCGTGATGGAGCCTCATGACGGGCGCACACCTCTGCTCTATTTCGGCGATCGGCATATCTGGACGCTTAAAGACGCCTACGAAGGCACCCAAATATTCGGAGGTACAGGTTCTGGCAAAACGTCTGGGTCAGGAGCCGCCCTCGCCCTGTCATTTTTGGAACAGGGATTTGGCGGTGTCGTGCTTACGGCCAAACCAGACGAACGTGCCCTGTGGGAGCAATATTGCGAGCTGACCGGACGGAAATTGACGGTGTTCGGACCGAATTCGGGCTATTACTTCAATTTCTTGCAGTACGAGTTCGCCCGCGGGGGGCTCGGCGCAGGGTTAACGAGTAATGTCGCGGAACTTTTCGCAGCGCTTGCCGAAACCACCAATCAATCGAAAGGGGGCGGCGGAGCGAACGAAGCCTATTTTCAAAATGCGCTCAAACAATTGCTCCGGCGGGTAATTGATCTGATCACCATGGCAAAGGGAACGCTGTCATTACCGATGCTGCTGGATGCCGTTATGTCCGCTCCGCAATCCTTGGAGGAAGCAGAAAGCGAAACATGGAAGACGGGTTCCTTTTGCGCCGAATGCCTTCGCGAAGCCGAGGCGAAGCGGACCGATGCCAACGGTCCCGATCTCGATCATACGAGGCGTTATTGGCTGCGAGAGTTTCCCGCCCTGGGTGACCGCACACGTTCGTCGATCGTATCGATGTTCACCGTCATCGCCGACGGGTTTTTGACAAGCCCGATACGGCAACTCTTCTGTGAACGCCTCAACATCGTCCCGGAAGAAACGCATCTCGGCAAAATCATTTTGATCGATTTGCCAGTGGAGGTGTTTAACGAGGTTGGGATCTGTGCGCAGCTTCTTTGGAAATTCTGCTGGCAGAGGGCCACGGCTCGACGCGAGCCTGACAAGGACGGTGGCATTCCGACCTTCTTATGGGCGGACGAAGCACAATTCTTTACATCGTCAGGCGATTTGAAGTTCCAGGCGACGGCCAGGAGCAAACGTGCCTGCACTGTGTACCTGACGCAGAACCTGCCGACTTACTTTGATAAGGCCGGCCAGGACCGCACAAATGCCCTCCTTGGGAATCTCCAGACCCGTATCTTTCACAGTAACGGTGACCATATCACTAATACCTACGCTGCGGACACGATTGCGCGCGGTGTGACGAGCCGCTCCAGCATGAATGTGCAGAGCGGCGGGGGCATGAGCTTCGGCACAAGCGAAGCGGTCGATTATGTCGTGCCGCCAGCGGAGTTTCAGAGGCTGCGCAAAGGCGGGCCGGAGAACGACAATCTGGTCGACGCCTATATCTTCCAGGCCGGGCGCGTGTGGCCGAGCACCGGCGAAAGCTTCCTGAAGACCTCATTCAAACAACCCAAACGCAAGAAGAACTAATCCTATGAATAATCAACCTGGGCAGCCCGATCCAACCGAGAAATTCCTGATAGGCTTCCTCACAAATGGCGTTAGATGGTATCTGACGCCGTTCTATTACGCGTTTCGCAGCGATATGGGCATCAATTGGTCGGCGGTGATGCCGCTCATCTGGCCTGTCGCACTCTATGGCACTGCGATCAATTTATACACACCCAGAATGGAAGAGGTGGATGCAGGGGTCGTGAAACTGTATGTGGCGCTGATCATTCTCGGATACATCCGAAACACATTGCAGGCCCGGCGACGGCGCCGGCTCCGCGACTGGAGCGCCCATCGCTGGTCGCCGGGAAGATCGCTTCTGGAGCCGGTCTTGTATGTGATCTGCCGTCGCTTGCACTGGCATTGGGGCGATAGACGCTTTGTCGACCGATTGACGCGGCGAGTGTTGAATGAGGATTTCATTTATTATAAAGCCGAACCAGTGATGCTCTTCCTCGGAGCAATCGCAATCTGGTCTATCGGATCGATTTTGTGGCCATATCCGATCTTCCTTGCAGGGGCGCTGATTTTTGTCCGCAACGACGCGCAACTGTCCCTCTATCTCAAGGCGCATGAGATCATGGACGGCAAGAAACTGGAGGGCGCGATTAGAGGACAATTGGAGGCTCCGGTGGCCTCAGTCGGTCGCCGTATTTCCGTTGCGCAAATTCCGGCGTCTCCGGCGCAACGTCCAGCTACGGACGATCAAAGCGTCTTCGACCGCCTGAGCCCGGAGTTGCAGATGCTCCTGACGCGGGACAGCGCCACGCATTCCTGACACGCGCTCCCGAGTGCGATGAACGCAAATCTACAGATCGTTGCGAAGCCGGCGGGCTTCCTCCTCGCTGAGCCGGTCGAGCGGTGCGTTCTCGTCGAAACCTGGCAGGCCTTTGTCGGGCCGGCGCTTGGAAGTTTTGGAATCTTTCAAGCGCCGGATGGCGTCGAGTTGTCCGGAGAGTTCCGGCTTGGGTGCGGCTGCGGCGCTGTGTGTTTCTTCTGTCGCAGCGCGAGAAAATTGCGGCGCAGGTGCTGCCGGAACGTCTCGCGGCTCCCACATTGTGATAACCTTGCGCGGGCGTTTCGATCTCACCTTCACGAATGCGTGGATCGTGCTGTAGTCGACCTGCACGCCTTGCGGGGCGAGCAGGTCGGCGATGCGGCGGTAAGTGGTTCCCTTGCGGCGTTCGGCTGCGATGAATTCCCGGAAAGGTTCGAGCTTGGACGGGGCGTTTGCCATAGCTCAAACTTACTCAAACAAACTCCAACAGCAATCCAACAAGTTGGAGTCTTGTTTGAGTTTGTTGGAGGTCGGGTGAATGGCCCCTCGTTGCACTGCAAGGGAAGATGTCTGATGGATTTATTGGCTCTGGAAACTGGAATTTTGCTGAGTCCAAAGAAGGCTCAGAAGCTGTGTTAGGGAGGAAGGAGGTGCAACAGTGTTGCGGATAGTGCAGAGCAAGTCGGCTGGGCAGGCAAAGTCGTATTACATGGAGGGGCTGAGCCGGGAAGATTACTACACGGAGGGGCAGGAAATCGCCGGGAACTGGCACGGCAAGGCGGCGGACCGCCTCGGACTTTCCGGCGCGGTTTCGCAGGAGCAGTTTCACGCCCTCTGCGACAACCTCAACCCCGCGACTGGCGCGCGCCTCACCGCCCGGACCAATTCCGACCGGACTTGCGGTTACGACCTAAATTTTCACGCGCCCAAGAGTGCGACCGTTCTCCATGCGTTGACGAAGGATGACCGGATCATGGCGGCCTTCCGTGGAGCGGTCGGCGACACGATGCGCGAGTTGGAAACGGATGCCCAGACCCGCGTCCGTATCGGCGGAGCGCATGAGAAGCGTGTGACCGGGAACCTGGTCTGGGCGGAATTCGTGCATATGACGGCGCGTCCTGTGGACGGCAAACCCGATCCCCACTTGCACGCCCATTGCTACACATTCAATGCGACCTGGGATTCTGTTGAACAAAGGTTCAAGGCGGGGCATTTCGGGGACATCAAGCGCGACGCCCCATATTACGAGGCGGCCTTCCATGCGCGCTTTGCCGGGCGCATGGCGGAATTGGGCTACGGTGTTGAGGGCAAGGGCAAATTCTGGGAGGTCGAGAGCGTCCCTCATAGTGTGATCGACAAGTTTTCGCAACGGACGAAACAAATCGAAGAAATTGCCGAGGAACGCGGCATCAATGATCCGGCTGCAAAAGACAAACTCGGTGCGTTGAGCCGCGAAAAAAAAGTAAAAACCAGCATGGAGCAGCTTTCGGCGGAATGGGCTGGACGGCTTACCCCGGAAGAACGCGCGGCGCTCGATGCGGTGCGGCAGTCTGCGCGCGGCAGAGAGGGGCAGGCGCATAGCGCCGACATCTCCGGCCCCGCGCTCGATCATGCATTAATCCATGTCTTTGAACGCGCCTCCGTGGTTTCGGAAAAGGACGTGCTGGAGTCCGCGCTGCGTTACGGCGTCGGGAAATTGTCGGTCGAGGAGGCGAAAGCAGCATTTGCCGCCGATAGGCGGATCATCAGTCGTGTCGCCGAGGGCGAAAAACGCTGCACCACTCAGGATATACTCCAGCAGGAAAAGGACATCATCGCTTTTGCCAAGGAGACGCGCGGCACGTTGGACCCGATCAAAGGAACTCCGCATGAGTTTGCCGACACGCGTTTGAACCCCGGTCAGCGTGATGGCATCAAACATATCCTCTCAAGCCGGGATCAGATCACGATGCTCCAGGGCCGACCCGGCGCAGGTAAAACGACGCTGATGCAAGAAGCCGTAAGTGCGATCAATGCCGCCGGTTACGGCGTCGTGGCTCTTGCACCGACGGCGGAATCCTCTCGCGTCGCATTGCGGGAGGCCGGGTTTCCGAATGCCGATACTGTCGAAAGCTTCCTGCAAAGCTCGGCCAAGCAACAGGAGGCGCGCGGACAGGTGATCTGGGTTGATGAGGCAGGGTTGCTTTCGACTACTTCGGTCCATCGATTACGCGGTGTCGCGAAATCCCAAGGGTGCCGTCTCGTCCTGGTTGGCGATACCGACCAACACAACGCGGTCGAGCGCGGCGACGCAATGCGCATGCTCGAAAAGCATGCTGGGCTTCACGTGCCGAAGGTAGAGGAAATCATCCGGCAGGAGAAAAACCAAAACTACAAAGCCGTCGTTGAAGCAATGAGCCGCGGCAAAATCGACAAGGCATTTTCTACCTTGGAGAGAATGAACGCCATTGTCGAAAACGAGGACATTGCGCGCCTGCATGAGCAGGTCGCCAATGATTATGTCGGTATCCTAAAAACCGGTAAAGAACCGCTGATCATCGCGCCCCAGCATCAAGAAGGACGAGCCATTACCGAGAAAGTCCGGGCGAAGCTGCGCGAGACCGGACGGATCAAAGGCGCGGATCAGACGGTGCATCGGCTTACTAGTCTTAAGCTGACCGAGGCCGAGCGTGCTGACCCGCGTTACTACGAGCCCGGGCATGTCGTCCAATTTGTCCAGAATGCGCCCGGCTTCAAACGCGGCGAACGGCTGACGGTCGTGGGCCGCGAAGCCAAAACTGTGACCGTTCAGAACGCGGCGGGCCAAACAAAGCTCCTTCCGATTGCGAAGTCAGACCGCTTCCAGCTTTATAGCGCCGACAAGATGGCACTGGCGGCGGGCGACAAAATTCGTATCACGAATAACGGCTTCGCGAAGACCGGCCAGAGGCTCGACAATGGCACGATGCATACGGTGCAACGCGTGCATCCCGGCGGCGAAATCGAACTCAAGAACAAGGCTGTGCTCGCACCCGGCTACGGCCACCTTACGCACGGGTATTACGTGACGAGTTACAACAGCCAAAGTAAGACAGTCGATTGGACTCTACTCGCCCAATCTTCGATGAGTATCAACGCCGGTTCGCGCGAGCAGATGAATGTCTCACTGAGTCGGGGCCGCGAGGGCGTTCGAATTTACACCGACGACAAGGTGAAGTTACGGGAGCGTGCAGCGCGCTCGTCGGCACGCGACAGCGCCCTGGATCTCGTCGGCCCGCAACAGACGAAAAAGCAGGCCGAGAACCGGAAAGTTATCATGACTGATATGAACAGATGGTGGCAGGGCTGGCAAAAGCATGTCGACCAGGCTAAAAACAGAACGCGGTCACGAGAAACCGACCTAAGCAAGGAGGCGCGAAGCGTATCCAAGGGGCTAGGGCGCGGTCTCGAATTGGACATCTCTCTCTAATTATGAGCATTGGACAAACCCCGAAATACCATGAAGCCTTCGTGCTCGCCACGAATGGCGAATATACTCCAACCATTCAGTTCACGTTCGAAACAGGCAATGTACGCGTAATGCCATACGCGTATTTGACAGGGATCGACTTTAACAAGTCCGGTCTCATCACAATTGAGTTCACGACGCACAAGGTCGAGATCAGGGGGCGACGATTGGAGAAACTTCTCGCCTCGCTTGTTCATTATCAAGTGATCTCGGTGCAGCAGCATTCGATTACCGACGTTAGACCGCCCACGGGCGAATGCTGTGTCGACGGACTTGTCATCACGGAGAACGAGCCGTGATGAGCACGAGCGAAATGTGAGATTTCTTTACCCTTTCGTGGCAGATGTGGAGTGCATTGGAGCAAAGTAGTTAGAATAGAAAATCATGGATAACAACAATCCGTACATTAAGTCCATTTACGGCACCTCTGGAGTTAATCACTCCAGCTCTACGGCTGCCGGACAAGCAGAAGCGGCGCGGGGCAGCTATTGCGCTCCGCAGCAGGTAAACGAAACCGCAAGCGACCACTACAACCGGCAGCAGGCGTATAATAACGCCAACCGGTCTTCCGGTACGTAGGCGTTGGTTGTGGTTTCGTAGACAGACGGTGTTGAATTCCGGGCCGAAGCCCATTTTAAGCTTCGGCCTTGCCGCTGGTGGGGCGGTATTGCCTGTGCCGGGCGAGTCTCGCGCCGGAAGGGAGCGCTCCAAAGCGGGCCGGAGGCGGTGACGTGGGCGAAGGCATTAGCGCAGGGGCGCGGACTGGAGAAGCGAGTCTCGCCTCGGCGGGCGGGCGAGCGATGATCAGGGCTGTGATGATCGCGGGGCGGGGTTGTGCGGGAGGGCAACACCTTGTTGTCTTTGGCTTGGGAAAAAAGCAGCAGCGACCCGACCGTTTCATAGGCGGGATCGCCGCCGCGTGATCGCATTACCAGCGTTCGAAGATCATGCACACATCGTGCAGGCCAGGAATAAAGCTGCTCCGATAGACCTTGCGGCTGCTGGATGCGCCGTGGCTGAACCGAATAATATCGGTATCGCGCTGGCGCAGGCCCAGTTTGAAGGCAATACGTTTGGTGTGGAAGGTCAGTGGCACAAATCCCGTCTCGCGATCACAATAGTCGCCCATCAGAATGGCAAACCTGCCGTTCGGGGAAAGCAATGCAGCGCAACTCTCGATGAAGACAGTATATCGTTTAAGGAATGCTTCGAGGGTCGGCGTGCGGGACAGGTCACCGGGCTGGTCGGTGTAGAGCTTTTGCCGCCAGTAGGGCGGATGCGCCCAGACAAAATCGAAACGCTGATCGGACAATTGGCAGTACGAAACCGGATCGGTCGCGTCAAAACCGTTGCGAATATCGAGTGAAACGCATGGTATCTCCAGCTCGCGGCAGACATCGCGACACGTGCCGCTGCCGGTCATAGGGTCGAAGACATTCGCGGGTTTGAAATAGGTGATCAAATCGCGGATGAGGTTGCCGCCGCAATTGCCGGGATAGCTGCGGTCGCCATAGTCACCGGCTTTCTCGAAATGATACAGGCTCGTCAGGTGCGGAACAGGACTTGCGTTCCGTGGCGCGGTTGGCAAGCGGGCAAATACTGGACTGATTGCCGGTTGCTGTGAGCGATAGCTCGTGCGGCTACGTCGTGCGGCATAGAAGGGATTTGCGGAAGCGTTGGAAGTGTATGTCATGGATAATCTCCGTTCATGATTGTTTGAAGAGGAAGGGCGGGCGCGAGCGCCCGCCCGGTTGCGTTATTGGGGCTTCTTTTCTTCGGTGACGCGCAATGTGATGTTGCCGTTAAGCGGTACGACATCGATTTGGATGTTGAATCCTTTGCCGTCTTTGTGCGCCCAGGCTGAACCGATCCGCGTCCAGAAGCCTTTTCCGTCCTTCGTGTCGCGCACATGGTAGGCGATGTGGGTTGGAGCTTTGGAACTGCCGGATTGCTCATTGTCGGCGGTGTGTTGGCGATTACGTTCAGTCATGTTAGTCTCCTTTGCTAAGTTGAGGACCGCGCCAATCGCGGCCTGATGGCAAAGCGCCCAAAGGCCCGGTCGCCGGAGCGCCAGCGATCCGGTCAAGCTGAATTTTGGGGGCGACCTTTAGGGGGAGCCAAAATTCTGCTTTACCGGACCGGCAGGGCCTTTAGCTTGCCATGCTACAGGTCGAGATTGGCGCTGTTCGATTTAACTTTGCGCAAGGTGCGGGGACCATGTCTGATTGTCATCGGCACGATGCTGACAAAAGCAGCCCCGCCGCAGATCAGATCAGCGTCTGTTTGCCAAGTGCGTCGTAACGACGGATAAGCGGCTGCGATGCGGATGATAAAGATCGAGCCTGGGTGCGATGAAAGACGGAAGATGCAACATTCCACCAGAGCGTCGTTCGGCTTATCACATTGCTCTGTGTCAATATGGAAAGCGCAATAGCCGCTCGGCGGGCCGCGTGCAAAGCGCTACAACGAAAACAGGGATTTGATCTTGTAGATTAGCGAAACGTTCTTCCGATATTCCCTGAATGCGTCCAGGGCATCAGACGCATCGACGAGCCTTGCAGTCTGCTCTGGCGTGCGGTTCTGCTTATTGGCGATTTTCGCGTCCGCTCCTAATATCAGCAAATCCCGCACGACAGCGCCCTGATTGAAGAACGCGGCCACATGGAGAGCGGTATCGCCATTCGCATTTCGTTCCGACAGGCTTGCTCCGATTTCTATCAATGCGGAAACGGACCGGGCATTACCCGCTCCTGCCGCTTTCAGCAGAGCCGTGTCGCCTTGATTGTTGACCACGTCGAGCTTGCCGCCGTTCTCGTGCAGAATTCTGATGCAAATACTCTGGTTATTCGCAGCAGCGCGAAACAGGGCTGTTTCACCGTGAATATCACGAGCATTGATGTCGTCCTTACGCCCATCCTGAAGTGCAACCCGAAGTTTCTCGATGTCGCCAATTGCGGCGATGTCATGCAGAAGCATTGGTGCCTCGTGTCTTTTTCAAGATGGCTTCGGCCTCTTGCTCGGCTTCCCAGCTTAATTCATTGCTTTCGAGGCAAAGCTGAAGGGCATTAATCGCTTCCTCAAGATGCGTGGACGTCTGGCTTTGGGTCTGGATCTTGAAAACGATAAATTCGGCGAATGTTCTGTGATCCGCACCCTTGATTTCGGCGATGGCGTCCCATCTGTTGTTCTTCTTACTAAAGACTTCGACTACGGAATGTTTTTCGTGGTGGCGTACATTCAACTGTTGAAGATCGTAGGTGCGGCTGAGCGCCTTAATGCGTTTCGGCTGTTGCGGAGTCTGTTCCATTATTCCTCCCCGCTCATCAGTGCCAATTCGACCGAAGCCAGCGAGTGCGCCAGGTGCCAGTGGGCGGATACCTCATCAGAGGAAAAGCCGACAGCTGTGAGATCATGCGGGCGACAATCATTCCGCCTTTGAAGAAGATCGAGAATGGCAGACGCCATGCGGGCGGCAGGCTCGAACTTTCTATCTTCGTCCGTGGTGACGAGATCGACGACGCGGAGGGTGGTGTTTTTCATGATAGCCTCTCGGCGTCTTCGATTTCTTCGTCCAAATAATTCAGAACTTTGTCAGCCAGTTGTTCTGCCGTCGCTTGGGCGAAGTATTCGCCCTGCATACGGCGGAATTTGCGCACTTGCAGGCGGTCATAAAGCTTGAGCAAAGTTTCTCTGTCTTCCGGGAGGTGCGTTTCGTGCTTCTGGCGCAATTCCCGAACATGATGATTGATTATAAAATCCAGCTCAGTGGCATCTCCGTCATTGGCAAGCTGTTGCTTCTGTACGACTGGCGGGACCTTCTCGGTACAGAAATCACCGAGTAGGTTGGCGAATTTCATAATCCTCTGAGCACTGCCTTCGTCGAGCTTTTCGCCGTCTTTTAAAAGTACAGTAATGAAGGCAAGCGCGGTGAACATTATTCGCTGATCATAACGGGTCATCACTATCTCTCCGATTGTTGGCGCGATAACAGGCCACGATATTCCGACCAAAGGCCACAACTGAATTTGACGATTTTCCGTGGAAAGCCCGGCCAATTCTGTATGAAAAATACAGATGTATTTTTCATACGGTTTTCGGCTGACGATGTTTCGTTAATCTGGTCACGCTCAAATCCAACTCCCGACAAAAACTTTGCTGGCTATCCGCGTTTCCGTTGCGCTGGCCTAAGAAATTGTGATTGTGACTTCATCGCCGCCGTGTTTTCCCACAGCGCGACAAAGTCCTCGCGCAAGGCGAGTGCATGGAGCGGAACGGCAAACTCAACGATGCAGAATTCCATGCACTCCGTAACCCACATCGTGCTGTATCGATTGCCGTAAACGATCAATACGCCTGGACGAACTGTCCAGCGTGGCACGAATTGATGTTGAAACGAAGGCGCGGAAGGCAGGTTTATGGCATCGGACAAGAGGCATTTTACATTGAGAGCATCGGCCAAAACCTCCAGGCGATGCAGATTGCTCTTGTAATGCGCTCCACTCGGCGGCAGCAGGAATTGTTCGGAGCCGATATAGGCGACGACATCGCCCTGATGAGCGGATGCAATATTGCCGAGATGCGCAAAGAAGTCGTCGCAGCTTCGAGCTCCACGGAACACCTTGATTGCCTCACGGCGTCGGCGAACGCCGTCTTCAGAAATTTCAACACCCGCGTCGTCTATTGATCTGTACACCCGCTGTAACGTTTCGTGGCGTGGCCGGTGGCCGAGTTCCAGCATGCGAATAGTCGTGACGGACAACTTCGTGTGGTGAGCCAAATCTTCCTGTGACCAATTTAGCAATGCTCTGGCGGCCTTAATTCGAGGAGCGCAAAAGTCTGCCATCGTTGAACTTTCTCTTTTCACTTTCACGCGGCCAATGCGCTATCCTGGGTACGGAGAGCGTGGGCAAGACGCTGTTCCGGGGAGACGCCCGTCATTCCGCGCGGACATAGACCGGCAGCGCGTTCGATTTGTTCCAGATAATCGTAGGCGGTAACTTCACCGTAACGGCTAGCCATTTCATCAAAAGTAATTTCCACCGTTTGAAACATGTCCCCTCCGTTTAATATCATTCACTGGATGATGTGGATCATATCTCGCGGAAAGCATGAAAGCAAATCAAATTGCAGCCAATAACAAATCAATATGCAGTGTTCCATGCTGAAATCAGGCAGTTAGTTGCCTAAAGTGGGTAGTTCATGCGAAAAAGTAATAAAATCGCGAAATCAATTTGCAGCTTTTAATAAAGCATAAAGTCTTGTACTATTTAATAGCACGCAAAGGGAGAAGAGATCGAGCATGAGACTTACGGGTCCACAAATTGCAGCGGGAATTGCGTTAGCCGGATTGACGCAAGAAGAGCTGGCCGCCGAGACCGGCATTGCGCGCAGCACATTGTACAAGATCATCAGTGGGGCGGCTGCGTATCGGGAAGAAACCATCAGGAAGATCCGCGCGATTTTGGAAACACGCGGCATCGAGTTTTTACCGGGCGAGGGCGTTCGCAAAAAGGAAAAGACTGTCACGACCTATACAGGCGACGACTGTCTTCAGGAACTTTTGCTCGATGTGTATCGGACGCTCCAGGACAAGGGTGGCGAACTTTTGATCGCCCATCTGGATGAGGGGAACGCCACTAGGAGCCTGAAAAAGGAATTTCTCGACGAGCAGATCCGCAAGCGCAAGGCAGCAAACATCACCTGCCGCCTCCTGGTGCGTGCCGACGATCCAAACCTTATTCCGCCATACGACACGTACCGGGCGATACCGGAGGAATCCTTTTCTCCATACCCGTTTTACATCTATGGCTCGAAGCTTGCGCTTTTGTCGTGGAAACCGGAACCCCGCGTCATCGTGATCGATGACCAGCGGTTTGCCCAAAGTGCGACGAAGCTGTTCGACATTGCGTGGAGTGGCGGCAAGGAGATCGTTCGGAGCGACCGGAAATGACATTGCATCCCGCAGATGTGCGCGAGCTGGAGTTCGAAGATTGGCTTGAAGAAAGCGAATACGTCGAACGGATTACGGATGCCGATATTCCGCGTCTTGTGAAGCTCCTTTCCTCCGAAGTGGACGTGGATAGTTACGCCGTGTCTGCCGCCTATTATGCATACACAGGTCGATGTGGGTTATGGCTCTATCACTATGACGGCACCTTTTTGCCAATTTGCCGCCATCCGAATGTCGAAGGCCAAATCCTCGTTTTTCCGCCGAGGGGAGAGGCAAACTATGCGGCGGTAACGGCGCTGCTCAATGAAGCGCCTACACCGCCGCAAGGATTTGTGCTGGCACGCTATAAGCCTGAGGAAATAGGGCGGTTAAAAACCTTCGACGCTTTTGTTGGCCGGACATCTTTCGATCTGATCGAGGAGGAGGTTCTCGATTGGCGCTATCCCGTGAGAATTCTCGCGACATTGCACACGGCGCAGATGCTTGGAAGCAAGTACATGCTCATTCGTAACCGGGTCCGTCAAATCACAAAGCATACCGTGGACGTGCGGCCATTATCGATTGAGCACGCTCCCGAGATCGAGGCATTGGCCTTGCGGTGGGCAAATCGGCAGGCGGAAACTGCGGCTGATCTGACTGATCTCGTCACTCCTTACAAGGAAACTTTGCGTCTCTTGGAGCATCGGACCTTGGGGCTTGATGGGCTGGTGTTCGTTGTCGACGGACAAATTCAGGCCGTGACGATGTGGGACATATCGAATCCTGAACATAGGATCGCCAATCTGTACATGAACCTGTGCGACGTGAATTTCCGGGGGCTGTCTGAGTTTGCGATCAAGGCATCGGCAGCGAAACTTGTTGAGGCGGGTGTTCCGCTTCTGAATTTGGGTGGTTCGGAAACCCTGGGGCTGGATCACTACAAGAACAAATTTGCCCCTGTTTTGAGTGTCAATCTTTGTTCTCTGCAAGCTTCCGTATGCACCGTGCCGGGCATTGTGAGAATGACCGATGTCGAAGAAGAACTAAGGGTGGCTTGATGGCTAAGCTAAAGCGGTCGCAGCTTAAGGTCGGGAAAATCATAGAGCCGGATGGTTTTCCTCCCGGTCGCATTGTGACCATCGAGAATTGCACGCTGGAAAGTTTCATCGACGGAAAGCGGAAAAAGCGGTGGCCCTGTTGGACCGTCCGCACGGATGCTCCCCGACAATTGCACAAGTACCTGATTTGCGATCTGGGTAAGGACGGCATAATCCTCTGGAAGAAATCGACGATCACATTTGCGGACAAAGACGCCAAGCTATGGGTAGAACGCAGCGGTCTTGAGGAAATGGAAAACATTACAGGGCAAGGGCCGCCAAGCTTCATCTATTCCATGCTGGTGTATATTCTTGACCACCGGAGCAAGACACCAAGCAAATTCTATTTGATAGAACGACTGCGCGACGGCAGGATCTTTCGATATGACGGGTTCCGCGTCGGTTGAATTCGGCCAGCATTCCGAAGTAATTAACACGGGGCAGGCGATTGCGCTTGCATTTCGGAGGAAGCCTCGGGCCGTTCCGGCTGAGGCGCGGCAGCATCTTCGGGATGAGGATTATCGGCCCCCGGGTCGGGGTGATCGGGTTTCGCGTGCGGTTGGCCTGGCTGCAAGCCTTTGAGATAGTCGACCGCGCGCTGGGCCTGCGCAGCGGCCCGGAAGATCGCACGGGTGTCTTCTTTTAAAATCGATAACCAATGGCTGAGATAGGCAGCATGATCTTCGCGGATTTCGGGCGTGATGCCCAATTCCGCGCAGAGAAACGCGGCTCCCAGTTCGGCGATAAGTTCTTCATTTGCATATGTGGCATCGCCGAAGCTTTGGCCGAATACGCGGTTTAATCGCGTTTTGGCTCCGCTCCAATGGATCTCTTCATGGAGCAGTGTGCCGTAAAACGCCTCGGTGTCATCGAAGCATTCAATCGGCGGCATCTGGATGGTGTCGAGGGATCGCGAGTAGTAAGCTCTGCCGCCCCCATATCGGATGACGGCTCCGGTCTCCTTGATAAAGGCATCCGCTGCCTTACATCGTTCCGGTAACGCAGGCGGCGTTGCTGGCTCTGGCGACAAGCCTGCGGGCAGTCCGTCTATCTGGTCGAGATTGAAAACCGTGTACTGCTTCAACATTTGAATCTTGCGTTCGACTTCGTCCCCCTTCTCGTCTGTTTCGGTAATCTTGATAGGACTTGTGTAGACGACCGTGGTCCCGCGTTCGCCTTTGCGAACCTGACCGCCTTGAAGCTGAGCCTGTTTGTAGGTCAGCCACATTGGTGAGTTGAAGCCGCGACGCATTGCCTCGATCCAGAGCAGGAGGACATTGACGCCGCGATAGGAGACGCCGTTGTGGCGCATGGGGAGTTTGATATCGCTTGCATGACCTGTCGTCCAGGGCTTCTGCCACGGCCTGACACCCTTTTCGAGATCGGCGATAATTCGGGCGGTGACCTCGGCATAGAGGTCCTTGCTGTTCTCTTTCATCTACTCCTCCGTGGAAAAGTCGATTGCGGGATCAGACCGTCGCCCTGAGCACGTCGTTGAAATCCTTCCCCAGCTTCGGCAGGACGATGCGGACCTTCCGCCCCTCGGAAATCCAACGCTCGGCGGCAAACTGCGCGGAATGAATTCCGACCTGATCGGCGTCCGCCGCGATGGTGACGAAGGTCGCGTGCGGCAGCTTCGGCAAAATCAGGTTGCGCATTCCTCCGGCGCTGAGCGCGGCCCATGTCGGAATGCCGGTGGCATGCTGCACCGACAGGCCGGTTTCGATGCCTTCGGCAACGGCGAGATGGGTGCCAGGTGCGGCCAGATGGCAGGAAAGCCCGCCGACCGGGCCGAGGCTCATTTTGGCTGGCTGCACTGGAGCTTTACCGGAGCCGTCTGGAGCCAGATAGGTCCGATGTACTGCATGCAACCGTCCGGAACAGTCGGTAACGGCGGCGAGCATGACGGGCCAATTCGTGCCGGTTGGCCTGTGCAGGTGATCCGGAAAAAAGCGAATGCTTGCCACCGAGCCGACAATCCCGCGATTGGCGAGGTAGGTTTCGACAACGGTTCCCAAGGCAGGTTGGCTCTGCTTCCACATCGAGAGAATGAAGTTGCTTGTCGTCCCGCACCCGATTTGGCGTCGCTCTCCAGGCGCGGCCACGGGCGGTTCGTGCCCGTGAACCGTCCGCCAAAGCTCATCCTGGGCGCACCCGGCATGGCAGTGGAAGAGCATCCTCTCGCCGGTTCGGGTGATAGCCAGTGCCTTCGTGTAACCGCAATTGGGGCAGTCGCCATAGACGGTTTGGCCGACTTTCACCCCGCCGAAGTCAGGAATATTCTCAGGCATCGGCGACCTCCGGCTTCTCAGAGCCAGAGCGCGCCGAATACGACGGGCGCGAAAATTTTACACGCTCGGCGATCCATTCATCGATTTCACTTTTGATCCAGCCGACTGATTTTGATCCCAGTGAAATCGGTAACGGGAAACTCTTCTCGCGAATGCGCTGATAAATTGTCGAGCGAGAAAGCCCCGTCTGCTTTTCGACTTCGCGCCTGCGGAGGATTTCAAGGGGTGGTCTTACATTGTTGGACATCGTGGCTCCTTTCACGTTCCGAGTTGTTACAAGAGGAGCTGTTATCTACTTTTGGGTCAGTCGCGCCGTAAGTCTTGAAATTCCCATTCTTGAAGAATGGCGTTCAGTACCTCACGGTCTTTCAGCAAAGCAGCCAGGTGCCGTTCAAGAGAACGCGCGCTGGTGCCTCTCCGAAGATCGGAAAGGCCGAAGCGCCTTGCTGCATCTACGACATCCGTCCGTATTGACTCGGCAAACGCGTCGGAGGCGATGAGTTTGAGCCTTTTCTCCCGGCAAACCCAAACGATTGCGCGGCGGATGATTTGCCAGCGCTGATCTGTAAGCCGTTTCTTTCCGGCGCGGGCTTTGCTGCTTTGAAGCTCCGCTGAAGTTCGCAGGCTCGTCTTTGTGCCTGCGATGTAGGTTGCGTGAATGAGTTTGGCCAGGCGAAAGGCGATTTTGTCAATCAGCGCGGTAGGAAGCCTGCCGTCCACCTTTTTGAGGACGGCGTCACAATGCTCTAAACCAGCGAGCCTTTCTGCTTTGACCAATTCCGGCGTGTTGGACGAATGGACGCAGAGATAGATATCACCTAGCGCCGCAAGCCCCGGATTTTCCTCGCCCGAAGAAGTAGCAAAGAACTCGTCTTGAGTTTGCAGAAGACAGCGGCTCAAACGGCTCATGGCGCGAAGCTGGAGTCGTAAATTGTAGGGAACCCCTAACGCATCGGATCTTTAGGAGCGGCAGGGCAGGAGGGCGCGGCGAGATCGCCTTCTTCGACGGGAAAAGTCAATAGCGTGTACACCCGTAGGTTTAGAGCGCGAGCGCTGCGTTGAATCTCAGTGGCACGCTGTGATAGTAAAGCGGCACGGCCTCATTGTAGCCGTTTTGCGATCAATCTCGACTTTCACAATGTAAACGCGGAGAACCTGCTTATGGAACCAGCCGAAGCCAAACAGATTGCCTTGGGATTGGCAGTATTGTGTGTTCGCAATACCAGCATTGAGGACATTCATAGCGGGATCGAACCTGCTACGGACGCAGGCGACTTTTCCGACGTGATAGTCGTGACGCCTCACGGCGAAATGTCCTGGAATTCAGTGTCACGTATTTCAAACGATGAAATGCGGGCCTTCATGATCCAGGTCGTTGACCGACTTTATACGAGCCTGCTACGCCTGAATGATCCCGAATTCGTGGCGCGCGTTACGAAGTATGCGCGTGGGGCAACGAGTGGTTGGAAGGAACCTCAAGATCTTCCTGACTGGTTCAGCGGAAAATGGGATGCCGTCGAACGCCCAACAGAAGCTGACAGGTCGTGACGATGGTGAAGCACATTGCGAAACAAGGGGCAACTTTGGGGGCAAGATAGTTTTTTGCGTTCAAAAAAGATAGTAAACACATGGAGATAGAGGAATGGTTAAATGCCCTCCTGGGGCACCATCAACGCTTCCGGCATGTGCCGAGATGTTCAGCAAACCATAATAGAATCAATGGGCTAATGCGAAAAAGGCTCCGAGGCGTGCCGAAGAAATTCGTTGCATTCCGGAGGGAATTGGGGGCAACTTTGGGGGCAGGAAGATATATAGCAAGAGGAGTTGTCCCCAATGGCGTTGACGGATGCGCAGATACGGTCAGCAAGACCGAAAGAAAAGGCATATAAGCTTTTTGATGCGGGTGGCTTGTATTTGGAGTTATCGCCATCGGGTGGAAAATGGTGGCGTTTTAAATACAGGTACGAAGGTAGGGAAAAAAGGCTTTCGCTCGGAACATATCCCGATGTCCCACTTGCGGGACGGAAGGATAGGGCGCGAGGGGGCTTTATTGAGGGTGCGCGAGAGAAGCGGGACGCCGCTCGACAAGTTTTGGCAAACGGCGTTGACCCAAGCATGCAACGCAAGGCTATTAAAGCGGCTAAGGGCGAATTGGCTGCCAACAGCTTTGAGGCGGTTGCACGGGAATGGATGGACAAATTCGCCGCCCAGTTGGCACCGAAAAGCGCCGAACGCAAACGGAGGCTCTTGGAACGTGAAGTGTTTCCGTGGATCGGAGCGAAGCCAATCGCGAGCGTTACCGCCCCGGATGTGCTAAGCGTCCTGCGAAGGATTGAAGGCCGAGGTGCCGGTGAAACGACGAAAAGAGCAAGAGTGTACTGCGGCCAAATTTTTCGATATGCCATTGCGACCGGGCGCGCAGAGCGCGATCACACCCAAGATTTGAAAGACGCGCTTGCGCCTCGCGTTGTTACGCATAGGGCTGCCATTACCGATCCGAAGAAGATTGGGGGCCTATTGAGGGCCATTGACGCGTATGAAGGTTATTTCGTTACGAAATCAGCTTTGCGTCTTGCGCCGCTCACGTTTGTTCGTCCCGGAGAACTCAGACAGGCGGAATGGGTTGAAATCGATTTTGAGAAGGCAGCGTGGACGATTCCGGCGGAGCGCATGAAAATGAGGCAATCTCATCTCGTGCCATTGTCTTGGCAGGCGCTTGAAGTACTGAAGGAGTTGCATCCTCTGACCGGACGCGGAAAGTACCTGTTTCCAAGTCCGCGCTCAAGCCAACGTCCGATGAGCGACAATGCCGTTCTATCGGCGCTTCGTCGTATGGGGTTTGGTAAAGAGGAAATGTCCGGTCACGGTTTCCGGGCTATGGCGCGGACGATCCTCGATGAAGTCCTGCAGGTGCGCCCGGATTATATCGAGCATCAACTTGCCCATGCGGTTCGTGATCCGAATGGCCGCGCATACAACCGAACCGCGCATCTCGATGGGCGCCGCAAAATGATGCAGAACTGGGCTGATTATTTGGATAAGCTCCGGACGACAATCGACAATCGAGACGGAGACAGTCAAAACGTCGAGGTGACGGTTGCCTGTTGCCTAGTTGATGGGGGCAAGAAATCGCCAACTCTGGGGCGTCAACTTAAAAGGAAAAGAGAACGCTCGACTGGCGATCGTCGGCCTGCACGAACGGGGCTGTGGCGCAAAGAGATCTCTGAATTGCTGCTTGAAGACGGTGAAGGCGCTGGAACCCAAGCCGGCACGACACTCAATGGACCGTGACAACATTCCATCCGTTAGATGTAATCAACTCGATTTCTTTGGCGCTCACATGCTCACCTGAAATTGCCAAGCAAAGCAAATGACGAGGGCGACTCATACCTACGAACGTTCTTTTGCCGTGGCCTCTGGCTGCGTTTGCCAACTTGCTTCCGTGCATGGCTCCCGTCAGCACTGGCAATAATACTTTCATGTCGTGTTGCTGCCTTGCGAACGTCTCGACGACCAGTGTAGCAGCATGCGTTTCGCCCTTAACCCCGTGGATGGAATCAAATCGAATTGGCAGGATCGCATTGCCGTTTTGGTGATGATATATACCGTTCTTCTCGATAGAGGATTTTTCTGCGGCTGCAGGCAAGGCGCTGTCGCAATCCTCCCAGACGAGAAAGCTCACCTGCTCCTTTGATAGCTTGCCATGACCTATTGCGGCAGCAAGTTCCACTGTCATCGTTTTCCACTGGTCTTTATTCAATGCCGCAGCGGGTTTGAGCATTTGCCAAAGTATTTTCTGCACTACCGATAGAGTTCCGCTGCGCAGCAGAGCTTCGCGAAGCGACGCTTTTGTTTGAGCCGAAATCCCTGTTGAGGCGACGTCCGCTCGACGAATAAGAGCAAGAATTCCAGAGAGTGCAAGGTTGCATGGATCATTTCCGGCCCCAGTTTCCCTCCACTTTTTTCGAGCCTCTATAAGATAGCCCAAGAAAGTATCTGGGCTTTTCGGTTTAGTTGCATTGGGCGAAACGTAGACATCTGCGTAGTCACCCAGAAAACTTGGGAAACGGTCTATTTTATGCTGCGCCGCATTCACACGACTTGCGACGACACATACCGGCAAGCGTTGTAGAATATCCACTGAAACATTTTTCAAAACCAAGTCACCAAAGAGAGGGATGACACGCTTCACCGCAGGCCGGTCAAAAACAAAAACGGTGTGTTCGCATTTCGCAAGACCGTTATTGCCAACAAGTGCCTGGGGTTCGACTACGGTGAATCGACTCGCCAAAGCCGCTATGGAATCGTCGAAGCGGTGCGTGCCATTCAGAAAAAGAATATTCCGTCTGCCGAATAGCGAAGGCGCATCATTGGAATCTGACTCAAAATCGAAAATTGCTTGGTTCTTGTCGCCGAAGCGCTGAAATATGCACTCACCGGCTCCAAATATTTTTTCGATAATGCTATCTTGCATTTGCGACGTGTCTTGAAGCTCGTCTACAAATACCCACGGGAAGCGCCGTCGTAACGCGGGGGCAACATAAGGCACCTTGAAGAGACACGCCTCCGCGAACGCATACATATCGTCGTATCGAAAATAACCCTCGGCGCGTAGTGCCTGTTTTACATTTATCAGCCCCTTCCCTGTATCAGATGAAGCCTTTGGAAAGCGGCTTGCACCTGCCATCGAGTGCGTGACGCCCATATGCGCACCTTCAAGTCGAAGGCTGCCAACGATTCCTTTCGCCCGCTCGACATCACTTTGGCACCACTTCAGAATTGCAGCCCGTCCCGTGGGACATTTTTTGCAAAACAACGACCATGCCCGCGCAGCAAATCGATCATTATCGATTGCGGTAACTTCGATGCTTTCACGTCGCAAAAACGGTATTGCTAAAAACTGATCAACAAATGTCTGGATCGTTCCAATAAAATGTGGGTACTGCAGCAATCGACGCAATCCCGGGGAGGCCTGCAATTTATGCTCAATTTCCTTTCGGGCGACATTTGTGTGGGAAAGAACGCAAACACCCCTGTCGCGAAATGGCCACTTCCTGGCCAGAATTGCCAATTTCGCGATCAAGATCGTTCTTTTGCCGCTTCCGGGACCCGCCTGTACATCGCAGCTCTTAATTTCTTTGAGAACTGCAATTCGCTCTGCGTCGTTAAGGCGGAGCCCGAGCTCCATTTCGACGTGCTTAATATCGGCCTCTGTGATCTCAATTTCCATCGGAGTTAATTGGCGGGAGTGGCTTCGTGACGTATTCGATCGCCGCAATAAGATACGGAGGAAGCTTTTGCCGCAGCTGATCAACAGCAATCTTCTGGCTGTCTAAAATCTCGGCGAGCACTTGTGCAGTTACTGCTTTGGACGCGCCCTCTTCGAATAGAGTTTCGTAGACTTCCGCAGCAACGTCCGCCTTTTGCTTGGCATTGCTCATCGTCGCATATTCGGCGGTGGATTCCTTGATGATGTCGTTGTACTCTTCTTGTGAAAATGCCTTCTCCGTATTCTTTAGTTTCTTTGCAATAGAGATCGCTTGGTGAAGTTCGAGCCCAAGTCCAGCAAGCGCGAGGTCGTGCTCTAAGGTCCAACGATCCGATATGAAGGTCTTCACCACACCCCCATCATATTGCCTCAGCGATTTCATGTGGGCGTCTATTTTCCCTGCTGCCTGCATCTCACTTTCATATTTCGGGCGATTCTCCTTAATTTGCTTTGCGGTCTTGGGAACATATCCCTTCGCTTCATCGGGGGGGATGTCTCTATCAGATATGCAGGCTACCTTAACTGGCGGCTTCTGGTCGTCCGCCCGCTGAAAGATTCTGGCATAGCGAAAAAGGGCACGGCTCCCAACATTTACCACCGAAACCCCATATTCGGTGAATGATCTGCCAAGAAGCTTGGCAATGGTAAGCGTCACGCGGAGCGGCTCTATACAGAGGGGGAGGTATTCGGGATATCCGATAGGGAATGACGAGTACGAATGAAATTCTGAAAAGTGATACGAG
>FTBG01000185.1_pt1 | contig 45749 bp, 32 predicted proteins | sample 1639311 | NCBI WGS metagenome assembly FTBG01 (sample SAMEA3914864, study PRJEB12502) | metagenome | biome: forest; material: soil | place: USA | collected 2012-03-12 | depth 0.3 m | reverse complement strand
CTCATGGACACACGCTCTTCGTTTCCGACAATATCCTCGTTCGTTAAGGTAAATCGCGCGCCCGGAACCAATTGAATCGGCTCCGGACTGATTTTTCCGACGCGCATTTTGGGGCCTGGCAAATCGGCCATGATGGCGACGCGCCGGCCCGTGGCGCGCGCGGCTTCACGAATGCGCCGGATCACTTTGCCGTGATGCGAAAAGTCACCATGCGAGAAATTCAGGCGCGCAATGTTAAGTCCCGCACGAATGAGTCGCTCCAGCATTTCCGGCGACTCGGAGGCCGGGCCGATCGTCGCGACGATCTTTGTCTTGTGACCCGGAAGCGATGCGCTCATGAGCCAAACATGGTCTTCCCCGCGCCGCGCAAATCGCTCACGGCCTGCTTCACCCTCTCGGCCATGCTGGCTTCAGCGAGGGCCAGGTAGGAGCGTGGATCGTACACTTTCTTATTGCCTACTTCCCCGTCCACTTTGAGCACGCCGTCGTAATTCTTAAACATGTGGCCGGCGACGCCGCGCGTAAATGCATACTGCATATCGGTATCAACATTCATTTTCACCACGCCATAGTCGATGGCCTCATGAATTTCGCTAAGGGCGGAGCCGGAGCCACCGTGGAAGACGAGATGGAATCTCGCTGCTTCCCCATGCGCCTTGACCACTGCTTCCTGGCACTCCTTGAGCACGGAAGGCTTCAGCTTGACGTGCCCGGGCTTGTACACTCCGTGAACATTGCCAAACGTTGCCGCCAACAAGTAACTACCGCCAATGGGATTAAGCTTTCGCGCGACTTCCAGGGTGTCTTTGGGGGTCGTATATAGCTTTGCCGCATGATCCCCGACCACGTCGTCCTCCTCTCCCCCCACGGCGCCCGTCTCGATCTCCAGGACCAAATCATTTTTGGCAAACCGCTCCAGCAATTTTGCGGAAATATCCAGGTTCTCCTGCAAAGAAAGATTGCTGCCATCGAACATGTGGCCCGTGAATAGATTCGGCAAACCCGCCGCGCGGCGTTTCTCCGTCTCCGTGACCAGCGGCAGGACAAACTTATCCAGCTTTTCCTTGAGACAGTGATCGGTATGCAAAGCCACGTAGATCGGGTACCGCTCCGCAGCGCGATGCACGTGCTCCGCAATGGAGATTGCTCCGAAGGCCGAATCCTTAATCGACAAGCCGGATGCGAATGCGCCGCCTCCCGTGGAAATCTGGATGATGCCATCGCTTTTGCTTTCCGCGAGACCACGGAGAACCGCATTGGCGGTGGTGAGGGATGTGACATTGACGGCCGGATACGCGAAACGTCCCGCGCGCGCGCGCTCCAGCATTTTCGTAAAGGTTTTATAATCGGCGAAGGGCATGGGCCGACGCTAGGAGAGGCGGTTGCCGCGAGCTATCGGACCTTGGTCTTACGATTGTCTGGAGATGGCGGCACTGAAAATTATTGAGTCAGCCAAACACCCGCTCTGCCTTCCTGTCCGGTAGGGAAAAACTTCACTTTGGATTTTCGGAATCCGGCGCCCGCAAAGGCCAGCGCCTCCGCCTCCCAACTAGCGTCGCCGACAATGGCGATTCTGCTGATTTCATTGCTGTCGCTTAACTGAAAATCGAAATCCTTCCAATCGGCATCACGCTCCCAACCCTCAAAGTTTTTGAAGATGGCCATCACACGAGGGTGCGATCCAGCATCAATCTCGCGCGCGAGGCCCGCCTGGCCCGCGCTGAATTCCCAGCGCTTCACGACACCGCTGAGCCGAAGCACATAGATATTGTTGGAATTTCGTTGAATCATGGCTGGCACGGCGAATTTCCATTCTTGGTACATCTTCAGCCTCGGCGGTCCCGAACCGCCAGGCTCTGCACAACTGGATTACCTGTTCATCTCTCCAACTTGGTTTTGCTTGGTTTCTATGAAACCTCCTGCGTGGCCAGGGCGGCCACACCCGGCAGCTCCTTGCCTTCGAGCAACTCGAGGCTCGCTCCGCCGCCGGTGGATATAAAAGTAACGCGATCCGCCATTCCCGCCCTCCTCACGGCCTTTACCGAGTCACCCCCGCCGACGATGCTGATCGCTTCGGCATTCGCTCCGATCGCTTCCGCGATGGCGAAGGTGCCTTTCGAGCACTCTCCGATTTCGAAAATGCCCATGGGTCCGTTCCAGAATATGGTGCGGGCGCCGAGGATTTCTCCGCGGAACTTCCGCACGGTTTCCGGGCCGATATCCACACCCACCCAACCATTCGGAATCTGCTCGACAAATTTGCCCGGCGACATTTTTCGCCCTTTCAAGTCCACATTCTCCGCGACATAACTATCTACGGGCAGCAGGAATTTCACGTCGCGCTCCTCCGCTTTTTTTAGTGCAGCCTTGGCGATGCCTATTTTCTCCGGCTCACACAGAGAGGCACCAACGCTGCAGCCCTGCGCCAGATAAAAGGTGTACGCCATGGCTCCGCCGATCAAAATCGTGTCCGCGCGGTCCAGAAGCGAATCGATCACCGTGATTTTGTCGGAAACCTTCGCACCGCCGAGCACCACCACAAAGGGCCGCTCAGGATTCTCCAATTTCTCACCGAGAAACTGCAGTTCTTTCTCCATCAGAAAGCCCGCAGCGGCAGGCAAAATCCGCGCGACGCCTTCCGTCGAAGCATGAGCGCGATGGGCGCTTCCGAAGGCGTCATCCACATAAATATCACCGAGCTCGGCCAGGCCCCTGGCAAAAGCGGGATCATTCGCCTCTTCCTCAGGATGAAAACGAACGTTTTCCAATAAAGTAACATCCCCTTTGCGCATGTGCGCGGTGATTTTTTGCGGAACATCGCCGATGCATTCGGTGCTGAAAGCCACCGGCATCCCAAGGAGTTCGCTCAAGCGCTGTCCGGCAGGCCGAAGCGAGTATTTTTCGACCTTTTGGCCTTTGGGCCGGCCCAGATGAGACATCAGGATGACCTTGGCGCCGCGCTGGCGCAGATGATTGATCGTCAACAGACTTTCCCGGATCCGAGTATCATCGGATACGATGTACGAACCACCCTCTTCCTCGAGAGGGACATTGAAATCCACACGCACCAGCACCCGTTTATCTTCCACCTCCAAATCGCGAACCGAGAGTTTGGACATAGTATTTAGCCTTTGCCGGCAATATAAAGAGCGAGATCTACACAGCGATTGCTATAGCCCCACTCGTTATCGTACCAGCTTATGAGTTTAAAAAAACGATTGGTCAGCCCGATTCCGGAACCCGCATCAAAGATGCTCGAACGTCCGTCATGAATGAAATCGCTGGAGACGACTTCATCGTCGGTGTAACCCAAAATACCTTTGAGATAGCTTTCACTTGCAGATTTCATCGCAGCGCAGATTTCCTCGTATGAGGTTTCCTTGACTGTGCGCACGGTTAGATCCACGACGCTAACGGTAGGCGTCGGTACCCGAAACGCCATGCCGGTGAGTTTTCCTTTCACTTCGGGAATGGCCAGCCCGAAGGCTTTTGCCGCGCCCGTGGTTGAAGGAATGATATTGATGGCTGCGGAACGCCCACCCTTCCAATCTTTGCGAGAGGGGCCATCCACCGTCTTCTGGGTTGCAGTATAGCTATGGACCGTGGTCATTAACCCTTCTTCAATGCCAAAGCCCTCCTTGAGAAGCACGTGAACCACCGGCGCGAGGCAGTTCGTCGTGCAGCTGGCGTTTGAAATAATGTGGTGCCTGGAGGGATCGTATTTCTCATGGTTCACGCCCATGACGACGGTGATATCTTCATTCTTGCCTGGAGCGGAAATGATCACTTTCTTCGCGCCCGCATCGATGTGTCCCTTCGCTTTTGCCGCTTCCGTAAAAAGCCCGGTCGATTCGATCACCATCTCGACGCCGAGCGCTTTCCAGGGAAGCGCAGCCGGACCTTCTTTCACGGCCAGGCATTTGATCTGATGACCATTGACAATCAAAAGATCATCCTCGCTCGCCGCGGCGGAAGATTTTGCACTGCTCACGCTGCCGTTGAAGCGTCCCTGAATGGAATCGTATTTGAGAAGGTAAGCCAGGTTGTCCGCGGGAACGAGATCGTTCACGGCGACGACATCAAACTTCTTTCCAAGAAGCCCTTGATCGCAAAGCGCCCTAAATACGAGGCGTCCGATGCGCCCAAATCCGTTAATACCGATTTTGATCATAACCAAAACGTGAGGGTTGAGATTTTCTCAGGCCAAAATATGCCCAGCCATCTTTCGCGATTTGCGCCAGCCGTAAATAAGACCAAGGTCCGATCAGAAATGGCTCTCTTCACTCCGCCGCGTGCAGGCGTTCGGTGCGGAAAATCGCCAGAGATCGTGCCTGGAGCGGGAATACGCTGGTGTGCTCGTACGAGCATCCCGGTGCTCCGGGGGTTGCCGTATCGAGGATGCAAAGCCAGCGTAGATTCCGCTGCTGCGTTCCAAGGCGAAACGGGATGGGCTCGTGCAAGGCATTCAAGAGAATGGCGAAGGAGTCTCCCGTGATGCGCTCGCCGCGCTCATCGGTCTCCAGAATCTGATCCCCCACGAGGCACATCCCGAGGCAGCGGGCGTGGTCGGCGTTCCAATCGGAATCCCGCATATCCGTGCCATCCGGCTTCACCCAATAGATATCCTTGATTTCCTCACCAAAGATAGATCGTCCCTGGAAAAAATGCCGCCGCCGGAACACGGGTTGTGATTTTCGGAGAAGCAAAAGTTCGCGCGTGAATTCCAGGAGTGCGTGCTGCTCAGGAGATAAATTCCAATCGAGCCAGGCGAGCGGTGAATCCTGGCAATAGGCATTGTTATTCCCGCGTTGGGTGTGGCCAAATTCGTCACCTGCGAGCAGCATCGGCACTCCCTGCGAAAGAATGAGTGTGGCGAGAAAATTCCGCTGCTGCCGCGTTCGCAGCGCTTGAATTGCCTCATCCTCCGTGGGGCCTTCTGCACCGCAGTTCCAGCTGTCGTTGTGATTGCAGCCATCGCGATTTTCTTCGCCGTTCGCTTCGTTGTGTTTTTCGTTATAGCTAACGAGGTCGCGCAAAGTGAATCCGTCGTGAGCCGTAATGAAGTTCAGGCTGGCGTGAGGCAGGCGGCCATTGTGCGCATAAAGGTCACTGCTCCCCGAGAGGCGCGATGCCAGTTCCGCCACAGTGCCGCCGGTCCCTTTCCAAAAGCGCCGCACGCAGTCCCGATATTTCCCGTTCCACTCCGTCCACAGCACCGGAAAATTGCCGACCTGATACCCATTCGGGCCGAGATCCCATGGTTCCGCAATCAGCTTTACCTCGGAGAGCACGGGATCCTGCTGGATGATGTCAAAAAAGGCGCCCAGACGATCTACTTCCCAGAGCTCACGGGCCAGCGCACTCGCGAGATCAAAACGAAATCCATCGACATGCATCTCGATCACCCAATAGCGAAGCGAATCCATGATGAGCTGCAGCGTCCGCGGATGTGCGACATTCAGCGAATTCCCACATCCGGTGAAATCGATATAGCGTTCCCGATTTTCGGCCAGCCGATAGTACGCGGCATTGTCGATGCCGCGAAAGGAAAGCGTCGGGCCACGCTCATCGCCTTCCGCAGTATGGTTGTACACCACGTCAAGAATGACTTCCATGCCATGCGCATGAAGCGTGCGCACCATGGATTGAAACTCATGCACCGCGCCGAGCGTCCCGCCCGCAGCATACCGCGGATCGGGAGCAAAATAGCCGAGCGTGTTATATCCCCAGTAGTTAACACGGCCTCGCTGCACGAGAAAATGCTCGTCGATATGATAGTGGATGGGCAGGAGCTCGACCGCGGTAATTCCCAGCTTTTTCAGGTATTTGAGAGCCGGCGGAGAAACCAGACCCGCGTATGTGCCGCGCAGATTCTCTGGGACCTCGGGATGCTGCCGGGTAAAACCTTTGACATGCAATTCGTAAACGACGGTATCGTGCCAGGGGATGCGCAGCGGTTGATCATTTTCCCACGAAAAACCGGTATCAACGACGTGCGCAAGAGGTGCGCAGGCAGTCGTGTCGCCCTCTGGATTAAGCATAATCTCCTGCCAATGAAGTGGGCGCGCAATCGCTTTGGCGTAGGGATCAAGCAGCACCTTCTGCGGATTATAGCGATGGCCCCGCGCTTCGTCGCGTGGTCCGGATACGCGATAGCCGTAGACCTGTCCCGGTCCCAATCCGGGCACAAAGCCGTGCCATACCTGATTTGTCTTTTCCGGAAGAGCGATGCGCAGCGCTTCCGTCTGAGCATTCGGTGAATCGAAAAGGCAGAGCTCCACCCTGGTCGCATGCTCCGAGAAGAGCGCGAAATTTACACCACCATCTCGAAACGTTGCGCCGAGCGGTGAGGGACGCCCTGGCCAAACGCTACGCGACGTCATTTTTGTTCCGGAAAATTCGTAAAATTATCAGGCACTGTTTATTTTTGGTGTCTAGCTAGACATTCTTAGAAAGCTCCTTCATCGCTTTCAATCCTTTTTCCTGGAGCGGCCCCATTCCGCTTCCCGGGAGAAACCACATCCCTCTTTCCTTGTCGCGGCAGTAGAGAACGTGATAGCGATCATGCGTAGTCGCATGATAGAAAGTGGCGCCGGTATTCTCAGCAATGAAGCCGAAGAATGTTTCGCGCCAGGGATGATCGTGATAGGGAAAGAGTCCTTCCCCCAGTGATTTCAACTCTTCAATACTAATCTCGTGAATGGTGGACTGGATCGACTTGCGCCGGGCATCATCGATACTGTCCAGGTTTAGGATTTCGGATGGCATATTGGTCGAATGTTGCGATTTAGAAAATGAGAAAAGTCCAGGGCGGTCATGCACGTACGGCGACGATCGCTTTCGCATGAGTCGAGCCGCCAAGGCCCTGCGAATCGGGAATTCTCGCCAGCGCCAGTTCTTCAGGCATGACGAAAAGCTTCTCGTCAACTCGATCCAGCAAATCGAGTTGCTGCTGCAAGGCCGGTTGCCGTTTTTCGGGAAGGACCTCCGTGAGATTGACAATCATGGCGCGCAACCGGCGCGAAATCTGGATATTTTCCGCTCCGTAAAAGCGAATCTCTGTGAAAGCCAGATCCACGAAGTCTTTCCAATTTGGCGTGCGAAAGATCACACGTAGCTCGCCTGCCGGATCGAAGAGAAAGTCCGAGCGAAGATTGCGCCGTCCGGCGTGGCGCAAGAGGCGATCCAACTGGTCGATCGCCAGCACCGCCGTCGTTGGATCATTGATCGCCTTGGAGAGCGCCTTGATGGCAATATCCGCCAGGATGCGAATGGCGAACAACGGATCCTGTTCCAAAGTTCGCTCCGAACCGAAAACCACGGTGCTTCTCAAGTAACCATCATTAATATCTCGCGCGCCGCCGTACAGTTGAAACAACGGCTCCAAAGTGCCGACGAAATCCCCGATTTGCGGCGCAAATTCGATCACCCCCTGGCACCGCGCCGCTTCGGCGGCAAGCATTTCGGTGTTCACCGCAAGAACAATGGCGGACGTTCCGGAATGCAGGACCGTGCGCATGGGTGTCCCGGGATCCAAAGATGCCGCCGCCGGCGCTTCCATTCCCGACAAAGATTCAGGATAGACACTTCGAATCACCTCAATGCCCGCTTCCCCCACATGCCGCACAAGGCTCACCGGGCGCAGCAAACGGGCTGCATAATCAATGAGAAAGAGGAAGCCCACGAGACTCGACAAACCGAGGCCCGCCGTCAAAAAGACCACGATTTGATCGACCGAACCCTCGATGCGATTCATGGCCTTGATGGCGAAGAGAAAGGTGAAAACGAAAAGCCCCACCGCAAATCGGATCACATTATTTCTCAGTAATGTGGTAGCAATGATGCGCGGTGTGTATTGCCCGCTCGCTACCTGGATCGCCACGAGCAGCGAGCCAAAGGTGAACACAATGAAGGAAAGTGTCAGAGTAATGACGGAATTGCACGTCGCCTGTGCGCCCGATACCCCGAGGTCCAAGGCTTTCCATTTCCATCGCTCATCAATGCGGTGCACGAATACCGCGAGAATGTGATCGAGCACCACGGCAATGATGGGAACAATCCAGAGTGAAGACCGCAGATAACTGCGAATTTGATAGCGCTGGCTCCAGGTCATTGCGGGATAACCTTAGATAGGAGGCGGCCCGCGAGACCACCATCGGACCTTGGTCCTATCCGTCAGGTCAAAGCAGTTTCCGGAAGAAAAGCCTGGCCTGCCGCGAGCGCTTTCAAATTGGCAACGGTGACCCGGGCAATCTCGAACAAAGCCTCCTGCGTGAGGAATGCCTGGTGCGCCGTGATCAGCACATTGGGAAAGGTAAGCAACCGCGCTAAATCGTCATCCTGGAGAATCTGGCCGGACAAATCTTCGAAGAAAACTCCCTCCTCCTCTTCATAGACGTCGAGCGCGACGCCGCCGAGGCGCCCCGTTTTCAATGCATCGATCAAGGCGCGCGTGTCGATGAGAGCTCCGCGGCTGACATTGACCAAAATTGTGCCCGGTTTCATCAATTCCAGCGTTTCGCGTCTGACGATGTGGTGGGTCTCCGGAGTGAGAGGCGTGTGCAGCGAAATCACTTCGCTTTGCGAAGCCAGGGTCTGGGCGTCGGTGTATTCGACACCGTATTGCTTCGCCCAATCGAGAGACGGGAATGGATCAAAAGCCAGCACGCGCATCCCAAAGCCGCGTAAAATCTGTGCCGCGATGCGACCGATTTTTCCCGTTCCAAAGATCCCGGCGGTTTTGCCATGCAGGTCGAAGCCCACCAAACCGTTGAGAGAAAAATTTTGATCGCGAACGCGGCTGCTGGCGCGCGGAATTTTTCGGTTGAGCGCTAAAAGCAAAGCCACGGCGTGCTCCGCGACCGCATAGGGAGAGTAAGCCGGCACCCGTGTGACCGAGAGCTTGAGTTCCTTCGCCGCCGGCAGGTCCACGCCATTGAATCCCGCACACCGCAGGGCGATATGCCGCACGCCTCCGTGGGCGAGGATTTCGAGGCTGGAACGATCCGCGTTGTCATTAACAAAGATGCACACGGCATCTGCACCTCTCGCGGCCGCCGCGGTTTCTCGCGAAAGCCGGCATTCCATGAAATGCCACTCGATTTCTCCCGTGCCCGCCGCCTCCTGCAGAGGAGCGCGATCATAGGCTTTGGTATCAAAGACAACGACTTTAAGCATATATGGAATCTATGGCGATTGCATGGGCCGAATCTTCCAGACACGCTCGCAATAGTCCACGATGGAGCGATCCGATGAGAATTTTCCGATCCGGGCGGTGTTAAGAATCGATTGGCGCGTCCATTCACCAGGGTTCCGGAAAAGCGTGCCCACTCGTTGTTGGCTATCAATATAGTCCTGATAATCCGCCAGAAGAAGATAGTGATCATGGTGCAGCAAGTTATCCACAATCGGACGGAAGATTTCGGTGTCCCCATTCGCCAGTGCACCGCTGCGCATAAAATCGATCACCTCTCGCAATATCGCATTTTTCTCGTATTGCTGCCGGGGATGATAGCCGCGGCCTTTCACTTCGGCGACTTCCGCAGCGTTCAATCCAAAGAGGAAGAAATTGTCCGCTCCCACCTCTTCGCGGATTTCCACGTTGGCGCCGTCGAGCGTGCCAATAGTGAGGGCGCCGTTAAAGCTGAACTTCATATTGCCAGTCCCGCTGGCTTCCATCCCCGCCATGGATATCTGCTCGGAAAGGTCCGCCGCCGGATAGATGAAATGCGCGTTTTTGACACTGAAATTGGGAAAGAAAACGATTTTGAGACGGCCACGCACCATCGGGTCGCTATTGATCAATGAACCAGCGGCATTGATTAATTCGATAATGCGCTTGGCCATAAAGTAACCGGGAGCCGCCTTGCCGCCAAAGATAAAAGTACGCGCCGGAAAATCCGCTTCCGGGTCGCGCCGCAATCGCAAGTAAAGTGTGAGGATGTGCAAGACGGCGAGATGCTGCCGCTTGTACTCGTGAATGCGCTTTACCTGCACATCGAAAAGCGTCTCCGGATTCACCACGATGCCCGTGCGCACCTCAATGAGGCGCGCCAGCCGTGACTTGTTGGCCAGCTTCACTTCGCGCCAGCGCTGTTGGAACGCCGGATCGCTCGCGAAAGCCTCAAGTTTCCGCAGTTCGGTGGCGTCCTTCAGCCAGCCGTCGCCAATCCGCTCGGTCATGAGTGCGGTTAATCCGGGATTTGCCACGGCCACGAAACGCCGGGGAGTAACCCCATTGGTGATGTTGCAAAATTTCTCCGGCCACATTTCCGCAAAATCGCGCAGTACCGTCTGCTTCAGCAATTCGGAGTGAAGCTGCGCGACACCATTGATGCGGTGACTGCCCACACAAGCGAGATTCGCCATGCGAACGCATCTGGGTCCCGTTTCGTCGATCATGGACATCCGCGCGATGCGCGCGTCATCATCGGGGAATGCCGCCCGCACTTCGTCGAGAAAACGGCGATTGATTTCGAAGACGATTTCCAGATGCCGCGGCAGCAATGCGCCGAAGAGATCGACCGTCCATTTTTCGAGCGCTTCGGGCAAAAGCGTATGATTGGTGTAGGCGAACGTAGCGCGCGTGACCTTCCACGCTTCATCCCAATCCATTTGATGTTCATCGACCAGCAATCGCATCAATTCGGCAACCGCCACGGCGGGATGCGTATCGTTTAACTGCACTGCCCATTTCTCGTGAAAAGTTGCCGGTATGCCGCCCAGCAACGCATGAATGCGCAGCATGTCCTGCAAGGAACAGGTGCAGAAAAAATACTGTTGCTTGAGCCGCAACTCCTTGCCCGCCACGGTCTCATCGTTTGGATAAAGGACCTTTGTGATATTTTCCGAAACCATCTTGTCCTGAACGGCCCGATAGTAATCGCCATGATTGAAAGCCGCAAAATCGAATGACTCAACCGCCTCGGCTTTCCACAGGCGCAGCACGTTGCAGGTGCCAACGCGATAACCAAGGATCGGCGTATCGTATGCGACACCCATCACTTCCGTGTTCGGAATCCACGTGACCCGATAGCGTCCCTCCTGATCAACCGATGCCTCGGTCCTGCCGCCATATTTTACTTCGTAGGCAGTTTCCGTGCGCGCAATTTCCCAGGGATTTCCGTGACGAAGCCACTTATCGGTAACCTCATGCTGCCGCCCCTCTCGAATCACCTGGCTGAAGATGCCAAACTCATAGCGAATTCCGTAGCCGACCGCAGGAACTTCGACCGAAGCCAGTGAGTCCATATAGCAGGATGCCAGACGGCCCAGACCTCCGTTTCCCAATCCCGGCTCCTCCTCCTGAGCAATAATCTCATCGAGATCATAACCAAGCCCGCGCAAGGCTTCGCGGGCACATTCGGTGATTCCAAGGCTGAGCAGATTGTTAGCTAAATGCGGTCCCGGCAGATATTCGGCGGAAAGATACGCCACCCGGCGGGCATTGATCCCTCCATAGTGTTGCAAGCTCTCCACGGTGCGATGAAAAACCCGGTCTCGCACGGTGAACGCCAGCGCCATGTACAGATCGTGCGGGCTCGCCGTCGCCGAGAGGCGGCCCAGTGCGCATTGCAAACTTTCGCGAAAAGCCTGCTGCAATTCGATGACACTAAGGCCTGTGCGAATATTTTGCGAAGATTGCATAAAAGTCGGGTCACGGATTCTGGGTTCGCGCGATATCACACCCTCTATCGCGCAGGCCAGTTCGGTGCTATCAGACCTTGGTCTTACCTTCTGAAGCCGGCCTCTCGAAGCGGACTTCGATAATTGAAAAATCGTCATCGAGATGCTGCGACCCGCGCAGGGTGCGTGCGTGCTGCAGCAATTCATCCATCACCGATTGGCCGCCTCGGGAAATGCTAGCTAAGAGGGCAACGCATCCTGGAAAATCCCACATCATCTCCTCGTCCTGGCGAATTTCGAAGACGCCGTCACTGAAAATGAGCAGGCGTGAACCTAGAGTTACCTCGCGTGACGACGCCGTAAATTTGGCTTCGTTGAAGACGCCCATCATCGGCCCTGTTGAGGCGAGCAACACTGGTTCCGGTGCACAGGGATCGACGAGTACCGCCGGGTGATGCCCACCACCCGCCCACGTTAGAATCTGGGAGGAAGCGTCATAGACCCCATACCAGATGGTAAAGTATCTCCCCGCATGCTGCCGGCCCTGGAAGGTCGAATTGAGGATTTCAAGCACTTGATCGGGACGGCGCATATCCACGGCGCCGGCAGCGCCTGAGCGCAGCAAGTTGCTAATGGAAACCGACAATAGTGCGGAGCCAAGTCCGTGCCCGGTTACGTCGATCAAGTAAATCGCCAAATTCCGCTCGTCCAGCCAATGGTAGCCAAGTGTATCCCCGCCCAGGGTGGACGCGGGCAAATACCGATAGTCGGCAACGATGGAACCTGTAAGCGGCTTCGGCAGACAGTTGCGAACGTATTCCAGGCCCGCGGCAAATTCCTGCCGCAGTCCCTCGGTGCGGAGTTCATCCAAAAGTAAAGCGGCTCGCCGAAGATCTGGCGTTTCAAATCCTTCGTCAAAGTGATCGTAGACCGGCTCGATCACTTCAAGCGCCGCGGCTGTGCGTTTGTTTCTTTGCCACAGGCGTGCAATGCTCGTGGCGGCACGCAATTCCCAGGCACGACTGCGCTGATGGCGGGCCATCGACATGGCTTTGCTGAAGCTAGCTTCTGCCAGCGAATCCCCCGCGGATTCCGCGAGCACCAGTTCAGCCTTTAATCGTTCCAACTCCGCCGCGTGCCATCGCTCGTCGTTCTTTGCCACAAAATCAAACGCTTCATTCAACGCTCTCCGCGCTTCCACCAATTTGCCCATTCCGATATACGCCTCCGTGAGCATTGCCAGATAGTGAGGCAAACCCAATTCTGCACCTGTTTGCCGATAGGCCTCGAGACCCTTCTCCAGCATCGGCAATCCCTCTTCATCCTCCCCTTGCAAAAGCAGCCCGGCAGCCCGGAACATTTTCCCGGTCGCATGCCAAAAAGAAAATCCCTGTTCCTTGGCAATCCGCATCTGCTCCGCACCAGCCGCCGCCGCATCCGCTCCAAGCCGGCAGAGCTGAAATAGCCAGCCCGCGTGATGAAGTGAATATTCGACGCTGAAAGGATGATCAATATTGCGCGCCAGCGCCATCGTTTCGCGAGCCAGTTCAAGCGCGTGGTCCGGATAACCGAGTTGCCAGTGAGTCAATGCCAGATAACAGCGAATCGTAATTCGCGGATCTTCTCCGATCACGTTGCGCCAGGAGTCCAGATTCAAGCATTCACCTTCGTAGTCGAGGGAATGGGAAAGATGCGTATAAGCGGAAGAGAATTCTCCACGGTAAAAATGCGTGATTCCCTTAAGAAACTGCGCCTCCATGAGGATGCCCGCATCTCCCAGCCGCTCTCCGAAAGCGATGGCCCGCTCGGCGAGAGTTGCGCAGAGCGGAAAGTCGCCCTTGACGATATGGTAGGCAAAGTTGCCCCACATCGTGCCGAAGATTTGCGGAGTTTCTCCGGCCTGTTCGCACAGCGCCTGGGCGCGCTCAAAGATCGGTCCCACTTCCGGTGAGGCATAGCCATAGGACGCTATATAGGCTGTGCCAAGCGGGCCCAGAAGTTCCAGTTCGCGTGCTTCCCGGTTCGGATTCGCCTCCAGCATTTCAAGAAGCGTTAACCCTTCTTTGAAATGACTAATCGCTTCGATATTCGCAAACTTCGCGCGCGAAAGCAGCCCGGATTTGAGCCGGTAGCTGATGGCTTTTTGAACCGAACCCGCCTCGGTAAAATGGGTGGCCAGCAATTCCGGCTGCTGCTCTCCAAGCTCGGGAAACCAGGATTCGATCCGTGTGGCGATCTGGCGATGAATGCGCTGCTTTTCCGTCAAATCCAGTGAACCAAGTAACGCTTCCTCCACCAAAGCGTGCTTAAATGAATAAAGCGCCTCGGGCGCAAGGCGATTTGCACGAAGGATGCCGGCACACACCAGCTTTTCGATTTCGGGGGCGAGCGTTGCACTTTCAATATCCGCGACCGCTTCGATAATCGCGCATGAAAACTCTCGCCCGAACACAGCGGCGACTTGCGCCACGTCGCGGCGAATTTGCAATCGATCCATGCGTCGCAATATCAGTTCCGGCAGTGTGGCCGGCACGAGCGGCAAACCTGTGATCTTCTGCATTTCTCCGGCCCCCGCCCCACCGCCAGCCTCCGATTCGAGCAGCAGCCGCGCGAATTCTTCGACCAGCAGTGGCACGCCTCGCGTCCGCTCAAAGATTTCCGCGGCCAGCGACTCCGGGACGGACGCGCCACCACCGATCAGCGAACCGACTTGCCGGCGGCTCAATCGATTGAGTGCAAGACTAGTTTGATGGGCCATCGACGGCCAGGGAGTCTTGAACTCCGGCCGGAACGTAAGCAGCGTAAGAATGCGGTCGTGCAATCCTTCGCCGATAAATTCACCGAGGAATTGCAGCGTGGATGCGTCGATCCAATGGAGGTCTTCCACGATAAAAAGCAGCGGGCCTCGCTCTGAAAGGCCGCGCAGCCATTGCCGGATGGCCCGAAACGTTTCTTCGCGCTCGCGAATGGGAGTCAAATTGGCCGCCGTATAGCGTTCATCGATCGGCAGGAAGAGAAGCTTGGCAAAAAGCGTGACTAGATCGGCGGTGCCGAGGCCGCATTGATCCAGATAGGAAGCAAGCCGATCGAATCGCGCGGCGGATGAACTTTCCCGCTCAAGCTCCAGGAATCGCCGCAAATAGTCCGCCACCGGATACAACCCGGTATTTTGAAAGCTGTGCGAACATTGCCACTCGACGATACTGCCGGCGCTTCGCTCACTCTGGACGGATTGCTTGATCGTTTTAACCAGTCTTGATTTCCCCAGCCCTGGTTCCCCGATAAGGAGCACGACTTGGCCCATGCCTTCCTGCGCCTGCTCCCACCGGTCTTGCAGCAGGCTCACTTCCGTGGAACGCCCGGTAAGAGGCAGGCTTTCTTCCACACTCGATCCCATCCCTGAAGCCCCTTGAGAGACCGCCTGGCGCTCGATTTCATTCATGGGTGTCAGGAAACTCATCCGGTCTTAGGAAACAGTCAATGTTTCAGCCAAATCGCTCCGGCTGCCCCGTAGCCGCGAGCACCGAACGCCACCAACCGCTCGCCGGATCGAGACGTTTCGTGTGGCCGGAAAGCAGTTCAATAGGAACGTGGATAAAACGCTCGTGAAGAAAACCGATGACCAGACCGGTCTTTCCCGCCATGGCCGCGTGCACCGCATGCCGGGCAAACAGATCGCAAAGCATGGTATCTTCGCAGTTCGCCGGACGGCTCCGCACCTGGTAACTAGGATCAAAGTAACGCATCACCACGGGAATCTTTTCACTCTTAAAAAAAGCCTCGATCCGTTCGCGGAGAAAGGGCCCGATATCCCTGAGTTTCGTGTTGCCGGACGCATCGCATTGCGATGCATCCGCCGCAAGCAGGTCCTGACCGGCCCCTTCCGCCACCGCGATCACCGCATGGGATTTGCGGAGCATGCGTTCCTTGAGAGCTTGCAAAAATACATCGAGATCGAAGGGCACTTCGGGAATGAGGGCAAAGTTAACATCCTGACTGGCGACCACCGCTCCCGCGGTGATGAAGCCGGCGTGCCTTCCCATCAGCTTTACCAGGCCGATTCCGCCAGGCACACTGCGCGCCTCGGTGTGCGCGCAATCGATCACGCGGGCGGCCTCGTCCACCGCGCTGAAGAAGCCAAACGTGCGAGAGACAAAGCCGACATCGTTATCGATCGTCTTGGGCACACCCACTACGGAAAGCTGGTGACCGCGGCGGCGCGCCTCTCGGAAGAGATCCACTGCGCCGCGCTGGGTCCCGTCTCCACCCACGGTGAAGAGAATATTTACTCCCCGCGCCACCAGGTTATCCACTGCCCGGCTGATATCCACCGGCCCGCGTGACGACCCGAGAATCGTCCCTCCCGTGCGATGGATGCCATCCACAAAGCGCGGCGTGATTTTCACCGGCTCGTTACCACTCTCTGGATCGAGCCCGCTATAGCCTCCGCGGAAACCGATCACCTCCGCCACGCCGTAGCCGAAATGCAGTTCGAGAAAAAGGGACCGAATGACATTATTGAGTCCCGGACAAAGCCCTCCACAAGTAACGATCCCCGCGCGTGTCTGCTTCGGATCAAAAAATAGCTTGGCCCGAGGCCCGGCCAATTCGAATTGCAATCCCGGTTCCGCCCCAATCTCGATTCGCTCCGGAATGCGGATGTCATCGCCTACGGTATGGCTTCGTTTCGAATCGAACCGCGGTTCGCCTAAGGTGGGAGTTTGCATATCTCGGAACCTGCAGAGCCTGAACGCAGCCCACCAGGCGCGCTATTGGACTTTGGTCTTACCTGGCTGCGGATGAACGAAAGAAAAGCTACGGATGAAAGGGCAGCAATCGCGGCACAAGAAAAATGGTGAGCAGAAGGACGACAATTGTAAACGGCACCCCGATTTTCACGAAGTCCATGAAGCGATAATTGCCCGGCCCGAGCACCAGCGTATTTACGGGAGAAGATACTGGCGTCATAAACGCCGAGGAAGAAGCCAGCGCCACCGTCATGGCAAAAGGGTAGGCGGACGCCCCGATGGCATCGGCAATTTTCAACGCTATCGGCGCCATCAACACCGCAGTCGCGGTATTGGAGACAAATAGACCGACGAGAGCTGCAATCGCGAAAAGGGCCGCCAGCAGCATGCGCGGTTCGTTTTCCCCAAAGGTTCGCAGGACCGCATCCGCCACCAAATCCACACCACCGGTCTTTTTGAGCGCGATGGAAAATGGCATCATTCCCACGATGACCATCAGGCTTGGCCACTGAATCGCCTTATAAGCGCCGCTGTGAGACAAACAACCGGTTGCGCCCATTAACATGCAGGCCAAAAGCGCAGCGATTACATTTGGCATCCAGCCTGTGATCATCAGCGTCACCATGAGACCGAGACTCAAGACCGCGTACGGTGCGCGGCTGGCTGCTTCGGCGACGTGGGCAAATTCCTCCGGCAGAGTAAGCACGAGAAAATCGTGACGCTGCTTTTGCAATTCGCGAATACTTTTCCAACGTCCAATCACGAGCAGCGTATCGCCCGCGCGAAACTTTTCCGACGCAATATTAGCCGCCATCGCCTGGTGCTCCCGGCGCAAGCCAATAATGCTCAGACGATACCTGCTCCGAAATCCTGCGCTGCGGGCATCTTGGCCGATGAGGCCGGAATCCGGTGGCAGAAGCACCTCCGCCATTCCAAGGTCCCGAGATCGATCGGCAAAATACCGTCCGCGCAATGGCAGGAGCTCCAATTTAAGCCGGTCCAGCGTTTGCTGGCGTGTCCCGTCATCGGGTCGCAAAATGTCCACCAGCACGACGTCGCCGGCGACAAATCCGAACTCGGCGTGCGGCTCCAGGAGCTCACGCCTTCTGCCGATGAGCCGTTCGATGGCGACGACATTCGCCGTGCTGCGCTGCTCCGTTACTTGCCGCAGGGTCTGCCCGATCAGCGGTGAGTCGCCCCCGATCCGCAAGCGAAATTCCCGTTCTCTTAGTCCATAGTCATTAACGAAATCCATCAGCTTTCTCTTTCGACGCGAGCGCTTGGATTCACGATGTTCAGGTCGATTCAACCAGCGCCGGGCGATCAGCATATAACCAATTCCCGCAGCGAGGATTGCCGCCCCGAACGGGGTGAAACTGAAGAATCCGAATCCTGCCTTCCCCCCATGCCGGAGCGCGCTATCGACCACCAGATTGGGCGGAGTTCCGACCAGCGTGAGCATTCCGCTGATCAGCCCGGCAAAGCTCAGCGGCATCATCAGCCGATTGGCGGAAAGCTGGCGCCGCTCCACGATGAAAAGCACGACGGGAATAAAAATCGCCACCACGGCCGTGGAACTCATGAGCGCTCCCAAACCGGATACCACCAGCATTAATAATACAAGTAACCGAGTCTCGCTTTCCCCGGAATGCCGAAGCAGAAGGTCCCCCAGGCGATTGGCGATGCCGGTGCGAACCAATCCCTCTCCCACGACGAAAAGCGCCGCGATGAGCACCACGCTGGCATCGCTAAAACCCGCGAGCGCCTCGGGCAAAGTCACCGTACCTGTGAGAGGGAGAGCGATCAAGGCGAGCAGCGCCACAATGTCCACTCGAGGCTTGTTTGCCATGAACAATCCAACGCAGACGGCAAGGAGTCCGAGCACCAGGAGCAGTTGCGGACTCATTCGATTCTATAGCGCGCCCTATCGAAAAAGCACAATGGCGATGGCTTGCGCCGAGAGAATCCGCAGCAGCGTAGTCAATGGATAAACGGTGGCATAAGCCACCGCGGGCGCATCAGTGCCGGCAATATTCGAAGCGAAGGCCAATGCGGGAGGGTCCGTCATGCTGCCCGCGAGCAACCCGCACAAATCCATGAAATTCATTTTCCACACCGTCCGGGCCAGGATCCCCACCACCAGCAGAGGCAGCACGGTGACACAGATTCCAGCAAGTAACCACTGCAGGCCGGCGGCGCTGAAGACCGTGGCGAAGAATTTGGCGCCCGCACTTAATCCCACTGCAGCGAAAAATAGTGCAATGCCAAATTCACGAAAGGCAAGGTTGGTATTCGTAGGCATGTGCCAGACCTGCCGCCGAATGTGTCCAATGCGCCCCAGAACCAGGGCGACGATCAAGGGGCCACCGGCGAGGCCGAGTCGAATGGGATGCGGAATTCCCGGAATGGAGATCGGCATCGTTCCCAAAGCAATGCCGAGGGCGATTCCGATGAAAAACGGGATGAAGTGGGTTTCATTCAATTCCTTGAGCGAGTTCCCGAGCGCCACCGCCGCCCGATCGAGATCTTCGCTTCTCCCGACCATGTGCACGGTGTCGCCAAACTGCAGGCGAAGTGCCGGGACGGCAGACATTTCCAGGTCCGCCCGCAGCACGCGGGTGACGGCCACGCCAAAGCGCGCATCGAGATGAAGTTCCCCCATGGTCTTGCCAAGCACTTCACGAGCGGTCACTACCACGCGACGAAAGGTCACGTTACTTGTTTTGAGCAGCAAATCCTCATCGCACCTCTCACCGATCACCCGCCCAAACTGCTCCAATCCCGCTCGCGTTCCCACCACGGAAAGACGATCGTCCATATGAATCATCGTGGCATCCGTGGCCGGCATCGTTTCGCCTGCGTGGCGGACGCGGGACACGGTCACGCCGGATTCGACCCGGCCGGGAATTGCACTCAGGCAAACATTGTCGAGATTGCGATTTGTCACCATGAAAGTAACGCGTTCCAGGGGGTCGTACTTGCTGCGATTTTTCGCCGCAAATTCAGCTGCTTCCTGCGCCGGATCGATCCGGAGGATTTGTTTGAGAAGCAACAAGGCGCCGATAATGCCGATGATGGCCGTCGGATAGGTGACCGCATAGGCCAGCGCCGGCAACGCCAGGCGATCCGGTCCGACATTCGGCAGCAGGCTGAGCGTTTGCGTGCCTGCGCCCAAAGAGGGCGTATTCGTCGAAGCGCCGGAAAAAATCCCGAGCACGGCAGCGGGGTCAAAGCCCGCCAGCCAGCCCAGAAGCGGGGCGGTCACCGCTCCCAGGATCACAATCACCGCGGCCAAGGCGTTTAACTTCACGCCCTGCTGGCGCAATGCGGCGAAAAACCCAGGGCCAAGCTGAAGCCCAATCGTAAAAACAAAGAGGATCAGACCGAATTCTTTAACGAAATCCAGCAACTCATGTTCAACCGCTTCTCCAAAATGCCCGGCCAGGATTCCCGCAAAGAGCACGCCCGCCGTCCCCAGGCCGATGCCACGGAACTTGAAGCTTCCCAGCGCCATGCCAAAAACGCAAACCAGCGCGAGCACGATGATGCCGTGCGCGATAGGCTGGGTCTCGTGCAATTCAAAGAGCCATTTCATTCTAAAATTCACGCGGCCTCTCCCCGGCCTTCGCTTCGAGAGGCTCAGGAGATTTCAGATACTCGAGTCAACGGCTCGGCGTTACTTGCGATTTACACTTTGGGGGCTGCAGCGCTCACTTCGGCGCTGGCTCCAGCAGCATAGGTGGCAAAGTTTTTGTTAAATAAGCCGGCTAGTTTCGCAGCCGTGGCATCGTAGGCGGTGCGGTCCGCCCAGCTTTCGCGAGGGCGCAGAATATCCGAAGGCACATCTGGCACCTCGGTCACCACATCGAAGCCGAATACCGGATCGCGTTCCGTTTTCGCGTGGTTCAACGCACCGCTGTGAATGGCGTCGATGATCCCGCGCGTGTTTTTGAGGCTGATGCGCTTGCCCACTCCGTGGCCTCCCCCACCCCATCCCGTGTTTACCAGCCAGACGCGCGCATGATGCTTGCGCATTTTCTCCGCAAGTAGTTCCGCATATTTGCTCGGATGCCACACCAGGAAGGGCCCGCCAAAGCACGGAGAAAATGTCGCCTGTGGCTCGGTGATTCCCATTTCCGTGCCGGCCACTTTCGCCGTATAGCCACTGATGAAATGGTACATCGCATGAGCCGGCGACAATGAACTGATCGGTGGAAGTACGCCAAAGGCATCACAAGTAAGGAAGATCACGTCAGTCGGATGTCCAGCCATGCACGGCACTTTCGCGTTTTGGATAAACTCGATCGGATATGCCCCACGCGTATTCTGCGTGATGCTCGTGTCCGTGTAGTCCACATCGTGATCGTCATCCAGGACGACATTCTCCAGGACCGCGCCAAACCGGAGGGCTTGAAAAATATCCGGCTCACTTTCGGGCGTGAGATTGATAGCCTTCGCATAGCAACCACCTTCGATGTTAAAAATGCCATCGTCGCTCCAGCAATGTTCATCGTCTCCGATGAGATGACGTTTGGGATCGGCGGATAGCGTGGTCTTCCCCGTACCGCTCAATCCAAAGAGCAGCGAGGAAGCGCCCGTCTTCTTGTCCGCCGTGGCCGAACAATGCATCGAGAGCACGCCGCGCTTGGGCGCTAAATAGTTAGCGACCGTAAAGACGCCCTTTTTCATTTCACCGGCATACTCGGTGCCGAGAATCACCAATTCCTTGTCTTCGATGCTCAGGTCTATGCTCGTCGTGGAACCCATGCCCGTGGTGAGCTTGTTCGCGGGGAAAGCGCCCGCGTTATAGATCACGAACTGCGGCTCACCATAGCTAGCCAGCTCCTGCCGCGTCGGGCGAATGAGCATGGTGTGCATGAAAAGCGCGTGATAGGGCCGCGAGCAAATCACGCGCACTTTGATGCGATACTTTGGATCCCAGCCGGCGAAGCCGTCGAAGCAATACAGGTGCTCCCTCGTGTTGAGGTAATCGAGCGCACGCTGGCGGTTGATTTGAAATGTGTGTTCGTCGCAAGGAACATTGACGGGCCCCCACCAGACGTCCTTTTTCGAGGAAGGGTGCTCGACGACGCGCTTATCCTTCGGGGATCGTCCGGTCTTGGCGCCGGAATAAGCGACCAGAGCGCCATTCTCCGCGATGCTGGCATCTTTTTCATAGCGAATCGCGTGCTCGTAAAGCGCGCTCGGTGACAGGTTACGATGGATTTCAGCAACGGTGATGCCGTGGCTTTCAAGGGAAAAGCGGTCAGAGGTCGCGTTGTGCATGACTTCGTGGCGTTACTTTTTGGGAGCGGGTGCGGGAGCGGTCGTTTTCTTGACAGGCGGAATCGTTCGATTGATCCCAAGCGGCTTGGCGGGCTGGTTTGTTTGGGGCGGCTCAGGCATCCGAACAAGTAACCACGTCTGAGTGCGGGTATCTCCGAAATGGATGGCGACGGTGGAGACATCCTCCGTGAGGTTGGCTAGCGCCGTTTCGAAGATGGTATCGTGATTTTCACCGATACGCCAGGCGGCACGCTGCGTGGCAATGTCCACCTTCCCCGCCACCGTCCGCTGATCGTCGGTCAGCGTACTTTGATAAGCCCCACTGATGAGTCCCGAGCGATCGACGGAAAGCTGGAAGAACATGATAGGATCACCTCTTTCCTCCTGCGCGAGAGCGAAGACGCCCAGAGGCATCCATTCCTGCTTCTGTCCGGGCGCCGGCGGAGCGGGAGGCGGCGGCTGCTCGACAGTTTCCGCCATTTCCATGACGGGCTGGCTATATTGCGCCGCAGGTACCGGCTTATTGTCAACGTAAACCGTGTCGCCTTCGTACACCACGGTCATGCCGTGATCGATATATGCCGGCTCGGGCGTGATCGCGTTCACGAATCCTGAGACCGCAGACCAGCCTGCCGAGGCCCACCACCACCATGGATTCGACGGATAGCTGCCCATTCCATAATAACCGTAACCGAGGCCACCCCACCAGTGATCGTCGAAATAGTTATCGTATAAATCTCCCGCGCGATCCCACACTTCATCCGCGCGATCGAATCGGTAATCCCACATATCTTCGCGATGCTGCTGCCAATCCTCACGATTTTGGTCGCGCCAGTTCTGCCGATTTTCCTGCGCGCCCTGCAAATTGTTCCAGCGCTGGTCGCGATTCGCCTGGAAATTGTTGAGCCGTTGTTGATTTTGGCTCTGCCAATTGTTCCAAGAATCCGAGCGATTGTTGACGCGCTGCTGCCAATTGTCGTTCCGGCCTTGGGACCAATCACCCCAGTTGGGCCGGTTCTGCGGGCGGTCGCCTATTCCGCCAGCTCCACCGATTCCACCTGGGCCTCCAATTCCGCCCAAACCACCGGCTCCTCCGATTCCACCAGGTCTTCCAACTCCACCAATTCCTCCTGCCCCTCCGATTCCACCAGGTCTTCCAGTTCCACCGATTCCTCCTGCCCCTCCGATCCCACCGGGTCTTCCAGCTCCACCAATTCCTCCTGCTCCTCCGATTCCACCGGGTCTTCCAGCTCCGCCAATTCCTCCTGCTCCTCCGATTCCACCGGGTCTTCCCGCTCCACCTATTCCCCCCGCTCCTCCGATTCCACCGGGTCTTCCAGCTCCGCCAATTCCTCCCACCCCGCCTGGACCATTCGCGATGCCAAGGCGATCGCCGCCTCCGGGTCTCGCCGGCAAGGTGCCGGGACGGTTACCAGCCCCTGGCCGATTTCCGCCAGCTCCGCCACCCGCGCCTAGAAAATTTCCGACATCTCCTCGGCTGGGAAGTTGGCCAGCACCGGGTCTGTTGCCGACCCCTCCTCCTGGCCGCGCTCCTGCCTGACCACCTCCGGGCCGGTTCGCGAGCCCACCGCCACCACCGGGACGATTTGCTCCTCCCCCTCCGGGCCGGTTCATGGACGGAAACTGCGAGGCGCTGCCTCCTAAAGATCCGCGATTACCTCCTGCGGAACCGCGGTTGCCTCCCAAAGAACCACGATCTCCTCCTGCCGGGCGATTTTGCGGTCTCGAAGGCATCCGCCCCCCACCACCGCCACCACCGGATGGCCGGTTAAAATTCCCACCTCCACGGCCCCCACTCCCTCCTCCTGGAGAAGGCCGGGAACCACCACCACCGGACGGCCGATTTCCGCCTCCTCCGCTCGGGCGCGAAAAGCTGCCTCCACCACCACTGGGGCGACTGCCTCCACCACCGCTAGGACGCCCCCCTCCACCACTCGGACGTCCACCACCACCTCCTCCTCCTCGACCACCACCTCCCCCCCCTCTGCCACCACCACCACCACCGCCTCTTCCTCCGCCTCGGCCATCCACATCCATCGCTCCGAGGGCCAGGACGATTCCCAGCGTTACTGCGGCTCTATAAATAATCGATGCCTTGCGCTGCATGGCTTTAATTTCCTTTCGCTCGGCTGATTTCGATGCGGCCGATGGACGGCTGAGGTTCGCCGTCCAGCGTCCGATTGTTAGATTCCCACGCATAGCGGTCGTTGCCTAGTTTGGTGATCATGTTATCGGCGGTCGTTCTGTCACCATCCGCTGTCACGCCGATTTCCCGCATGAGCCAGCGATCTCCATCCTGGGTCCAGACGGCTTCCGAAAAACCACCTTCGGTATCGAAAATCCAAGAGCGGACACGGTTTTGCGCATTGTCCCAACCAATGATTTGCCAACCCTCGAGCACAGTGTCGTCTTTCTTTTTCACCGTGACGTTCTGCGTGAGAAAGTTTCCACCTCGCGCCCAATCGTAAGTGCTTTTAACACTGATATTGCCTTCGTCCGATTCCGTCCATGAGCCGACGAGCCATTCGAGATCGGAAAGTTGATCGTGCGGCGTAGCGGTAGGCTCCGTTTCCGTCAACTGGCAGATTCGCCACTTCCCATCCTTTCTTACTTGGACCGCCGTAAAAAGTGATTCGTCAGTGCTGCCATCTTTCTTTGTAATCGTTGTTTGACCTTTTTCTATAACCACGTCCGGCGTGAGGGTTTTGACTGAAGTAACCACGATATCCAGTTTCGACCCTTTGTTAGCAGCAAGCGATTCGCGGAAGTCTTTCTCGATCGCCGCGCGTCCTGCAGTCAGGTCCCCGTCGCTGTCGGTGTACTCTGCATCGTCTGTGAAGAAGTCCGCCAGCGCGGCGGCATCTCCTTTGGCATACGCTGCTTCAAATTCGTGCTCACGCTCTGTGAGCGCCGTCTGTTCAGGAGAGGCCGGAGGGGCTTTATCTGCTTGATCTTGCGCAATTGCGGGAGCACATAACAAAGCCAGAGCAACAATCTCGGCGACGATAGTAGGGATAGGTTGTTTCATGAGGAAGTGGCTGAAATTTGCCCGCAACTTTGCCTGTCCGTTTCGCGTACCGTCCATAAGACCAAGGTCCGATGACCGTCGCGCCGATCCCGGTGGTTAGATGAACCACAACCACCCTATTGCACTAAAGGGCAATAAAGAGCAGCACTTTCATTATTGACACCCTGTTAACGACACTGAGATAAAAATCAGTAAGGAGAGCTGTAAAATGACCGAATTGAAATGCCGTTCCGTGCATCCATCGCCGCATCGCTTTGAAGCGGAGTTTCCAGGAGCACTGGTCTGCGCGGTCGATGATGATGAATCCGTTCGAAAAAGCCTGGGGCGCCTCTTTCGGGCCGCTAAAATACCGGCGGAGACCTTCGCCTCCGCGCAAGAATACCTGAAGCGACCGATGCACGATGGACCTTCGTGCCTAGTTTTGGATGTACAAATGCCAAGCTTCGACGGTCTGGAACTTCAGCAAGCCCTCACTGATCGGGAGACCCCGATCGTTTTTCTCACCGGCCACGGAGATATCCCGATGTGCGCGGAAGCCATGAAAGCAGGGGCCATCGATTTCCTCACCAAGCCGGTCGATGACGAACTGTTACTTGATTCAGTGGCGCGGGCGCTTTCCCGGTCCGGGCAATTGCGCAAAGCCAGCACTCAGCGGCTGGCATCTCGTAAACTGCTCGGCACTCTCACCCCGCGGGAGTTCGAAGTGATGCAAAGAGTCATTGCCGGATCGCTCAACAAACAAATCGCCGATGAACTCGGCGCCGCCGAAAAGACTGTGAAAATTCACCGGGGAAGAGTGATGAAAAAGATGGGAGTCGCTTCCGTGGCTGACCTGGTTCGCGTGGCGCAGTCAGCAGGCGTCACGCCCACGTATGCCCAATAGGCCAAAGGTCTCACTTCCCGATATTTTAGGGCCAGCGATTCACTTCGCTATCCATGAAGCCGCACTCCCTTCTCTTTCCCCTCCTTCTCGGTACGCTGGCGGCATCCGCTCCGCTCAAAGCACAAAGCCCTGCGCCTGGAGCCGATCCGCAGAAGTCGCTGATCGCAATCCGCCGCCAGCGGGTGGATCTCCTGCGTGACGAGCTCAAGCAATCGGCGGCACGCATCGGGTCGCGTCTGGACGCTGTGGTGGAGACGCTGACGATGGTTACGGATTCAAAGGACTCGCGGACGAAGGTCGCGCGCATGAAAGAGGAAACCGGCAAGCGGCTCATGAACCTCATCAATTACTGCAATCAAAAGCGCGCCGCCCTTAAAGAGGAATTGAGATCGCCACGGCTTCGGCTCAGCAACGAGGAAAAAAGAACCCTCATTGCCGCGTTTGATACGCGGATTGAAACTAACGTTCAGCGAATCCTGGCGTTATATCAATCGATGCCGAGCCATAAGGAGTATGAGCGCTACAAGGCAACACCTGGCGGCTGGTGGGGCACGCAGTACGAGCGCAATGAAGAGTACGGCCAGAACAAAAAAATGACTGCGCATACCAATGTGCAGCGCGACGCCATTCTGAAGCAGCTCGATGCCAGCATTGCCCGCCTCACGAGACAAAGCCGGGACTTGAATTCGCAACTCGGCGCCGTGAGCGACCCTGCGCAACGCAAGGCCCTCGCGGATGATATTTCCCGCACAGAAGCCTTGATCACCGAGCGCCGCAACCAGCGGCTGGAACTGGCAAAGCCCACTACTGGCGCGCCGCATACCATTGCACTGAAACAGGCCATGGATATGGATAAGGAATTGCAAACCGCGGCCAACGACCTGCGCCGTGATATCACCGACCTTTTCGGAAAATATAACACTTATCTAAGCGAACTCTCCGCTCTTCACACCGCCGAGGCCTCCGCGGGAATCGCTCCGCGCTAACGATTCATCGACTCCCTGTCTCGCCTATGCGCGCCACCCTCCCGCCTCTTCGATTAAATGATTCCCGCCAAAGCAAAACGCCCTCCTCAAACTTCCGAATCCGATAAAGGAGTGAGTCCATGGATAAAGGAAGCCCAGGAGTTGGGTGCCGCTTTGGACGAACATGCCATCGTTGCAATTACTGATCCGGAGGGTCTCATCACTTACGTCAATGACAAATTCTGTGGAATCTCGAAGTACGAACGTGAGGAGTTACTTGGCAAAGATCATCGCATCATCAACTCGGGGCACCATTCCAAAAGATTCTTTGCAGAGCTCTGGGACACCATTCTTTCCGGAAAAGTCTGGCACGGCGATATCAAAAACCGCGCAAAGGATGGCACCTGCTTCTGGCTAGCCACGACCATCGTTCCGTTTCTGGACAGCGCCGGCAAGCCACGCCAATTCGTCACCATTCGCGCTGACATCACCGCGCAAAAACGCATGGAAGCAGCGCTCGCGGAAAGGCTGCGCCTGCAAGGAATGCTTGCGGAAGTATCTTCCCTCCTCGTTGGCGTCGAGGATGAACGAATCGATCTCGCCATCGAAGCCAGCCAGCGGCTTGTCGTGTTGGGGCTGCGGCTCGACCGCAGCACGCTCTGGCAATTCAGCGCCCAAGGGCCGGAAATGGTACTCACGCATTGCTGGCAGCGGCCACATTTAACTGCGATGCCAGCACGAACGGATGCTTTAAAGCTCCTTCCGTGGACCTACTCCAGGATCATGAAAGGAGACCACGTCTGGTTTTCCAGCTTGGATGAGCTCTCGCGGGAAGCAGCGCAGGATATCGAGTTTTTTCAGAGCCACGGAGGGCAATCGATGGTTGTCATCCCGCTGCTGGCCAACGGGCGGGTCTTTGGAATCCTCGCTTTTGATACCGTGGAAAACAGTCACAGCTGGCTGGAGGAAGAAATCTCCGAATTGAATCTCATCGCCCAGATCGTCGGCAGCGTCATCGGACGCCAGCGCGCGGAGCTGCGTGAAGCGCAAATGCGCGCGGAACTGGCCCACGCCATGCGCGTGGCGATCCTCGGAGAAATCGCAGCAGCCTTGGCGCACGAACTTAACCAGCCGCTCGCCGCCATCCTCACCAACTCCCAGGCCGCCCTCCGCCTGCTCGCCAACGGCGAGCCCGACCTTGAGGAATTTCGAGCGATCCTCAATGACGTGGTGCGTGATGACAAGAGAGCCGGCAATGTCATTCACAACCTGCGAGCCCTCGTAAGCAACCGGCCCGCCGAACGCGAAGTCTGCGCCCTCACTTCCCTGGTCACGGACGTGCTGGAACTTTTGAACGGCGAATTTATCGGGCAAAAAATCGTCATCCAACGGTTACTTGATCCACAGCCTCTGCCGGTACACGGCGTTCGTGTTGAACTGCAGCAAGTGCTGATCAATCTTTTGATCAATGCCGTGCAGGCCATGAAGGGTTCTCCTTCGTCCGAGCGGTTCATTCAGATCGAAACCCGCGTGGGGGAGGAAACCGTTTATTGCGACATTCGGGATCGCGGGCATGGCATTGGCGCGGAACGGCTAAAGACGATTTTCGATCCCTTTATCTCGACCAAGCCCGCCGGCTTGGGGATGGGTCTTTCGATTTGCCGCCGGATTATCGAAAATCATGGCGGCCGCATCGAGGCACGCAATCGCAAGGAGGGTGGCGCGGCTTTCTTTTTTTCCCTGCCGCTCGCCAAAAGCTAATTGCGCCGAAACGAAGCTAGCGGTCGCCCCCCGATAGTCCCTCCGTAGGACCTAAGTCCGATAGCCGCGCCGTTGTCACTCGGAAACACTCTCGTTCAGTCCGAGATGTCTTCTGCGCCGATCAAAATCTATATCGTCGATGACGAACCTTCCATCTGCACGGCCTATTCGCGCCTCGCGCTCACGGCCAAAATGCAGCCGAAAGCATTTGCTTCCGTCGAGGAATTTCTCAGCTCCGAATTCACCGACGAAAATGCCTGCGTGATCTCCGATGTCTGGATGCCCGGCATCAGCGGACTCGATCTTCCCGATTTACTAGCCCGCGACGGACACCGCCTGCCCGTGATCTTTGTCACCGCCAATGACAGCCCGGAAGCCCGCGAGATCGCACAACGCAGCGGCGCCGCGGGATACTTTCGCAAGCCGGTCGATGACCAGGCGTTACTTGATGCCATCGAGCACGCCATCGGCCGGGCGAATCACTGACTTTTATTTACCATGAACCGGTTTCCCTTTTTTAAAAAGATGAACAAAACATCCCAATCCACCCTCGGTCTCACGATTTTCGGGTTAAGTTGCCTCCTCTTTAACTCCTGCGAACGGAAGGAAGAAGCCAAAGCGCTCCCACCACCCGTCGTGCTCGTGGCCGATGCCACCACCCGCGACGTGCCGGTGTATCGGGAGTGGATCGGCACACTCGACGGTTCGGAAAATGCCGAGATTCGCGCCCGCGTTCAGGGTTACTTGGTCAAGCGCGATTATCAGGAAGGTTCATTGGTCAAGAAGGGAGATTTGCTGTTTGAGATCGATCCGCGTCCCTTCGACGCCGCGCTCGCCGAGGCCAAAAGCCAGCTCGAGCAAGGCAAAGCGATACAACTCGCCTCACAGGCGGAGGCGGAGCGAAGCAAGGAGCTGTTCGACAAGAAGGTAATCTCGGAAAAGGAGTTCACGAACAAGACCCAGCTGAATCAATCCAATGTGGCCAAAGTATCGGCCCTTCAGGCAAACTTGGAGCAAGCCACGCTGAACCTCAATTTCTGTAAAGTAACCTCACCGGTCGATGGCATCGCCGGCGTCGCTCAAGCCCAGGTGGGCGACCTCGTGGGCACGACTAGCAACGCGATTCTCACCACGGTATCGACCGTGGATCCCATCAAAATCATCTTCCCGGTGAGCGAGTCAGACTACCTCACGGCGATTCAGCGCATCCAGGAAACACTGGCCAAACCGCTCGATGAACGCTCGCAATCCATCGAACTCTTTCTCGCGGATGGCTCCATCTTTCCCCAAAAAGCGCGCCTCCTATCGGTCGATCGCCAGGTAAAGACCAGCACCGGCACTATTCTTGTGACTGCGCTTTTGCCCAATCCCGGTGATGTATTGCGCCCGGGCTTCTTTGCGAGAGCTCGCGTGGTCGCGCAGACCTTGAAGGACGCCGTTCTCGTTCCGCAGCGATGCATTAGCGAAGTTCAGGGTAGTTATCAATTGGGCATCGTCGGTGCCGATGGCAAGGCGGAGATTCGTCCGGTGAAAGTAGGCGCGCGGGTGGGAATGGATTGGGTCATTTCATCCGGGCTGCGCGCGGGGGAGAAGGTCGTGGTGGAAGGCTTGCAAAAGATCAAAGCCGGCATGCCCGTGGCCGCCAAGCCGTGGACACCACCTCCCGCCGCCGGGTCACCCGGAGGCGCACCTGACGCTGAGGCCAAACCCGTTGCGCAAGCCAGCAGCAAGTAACCCATCATGGCCTCTTTCTTTGTCAATCGGCCCATCGTGGCAATGGTCATCTCTATTGTCATGACCATTGTCGGCGTGATCACCTACCTCCGCCTGCCGGTCGCGCAATTTCCCGATATCGTTCCACCGGAGATCCAGGTAAAGACTACCTACACCGGTGCGGACGCCCTCACCGTGGAGCAATCCGTGGCTACACCCATAGAGCAGCAGATGAGCGGTGTGGATAACATGAACTACATGCAGTCCGTCAACGGCAATGACGGCACGCTAAAGCTGACGGTTAACTTCGAAGTCGGCACCGACGTGAACACGGACCAGATCCTGGCCCAGATGCGGTCCAACCAGGCGAATTCGCAGCTTCCGCAGGATGTGAACAAATTCGGTGTCACGGTGCAGAAATCGACGTCGTCGCCCCTGATCATGTTTGCGCTCTATTCACCAAAGGGCACTTACGACAACATCTTCCTGGCAAACTATGCTAACATCAATCTGAACGACGAGTTCACGCGGGTGAAGGGCATCGCTAGTGTTACCGTATTCGGCGCCGGCCAATATGCGATGCGCATCTGGGTGAAGCCAGATCAACTGGCAAAGCTCGGCGTGACCATTCCCGAAATCATCCAGGCGGTGCAATCGCAAAACACTGTGAATCCCGCGGGCACTATCGGCGGCGAGCCTTCCCCAAAAGGCCAGGAATTTACCTATGCCGTCCGTGCGCAAGGCCGCTTGCAGACTTCGGAGGAGTTTGGCGACATCGTGGTGCGCGCCAATTCCGATGGTTCGATGCTGCGCGTGAAAGATGTGGGCCGGATTGAGCTAGGTGCGCAGAACTATGCGTTGGTGGGCCGGCTCAACGGCAAGCCTGCGGCGCTGGTGGCGCTATACCAGCTTCCAGGTTCGAATGCGATTGCCGCGGCTGATGGCGCCAAGAAACGCATGAAGGCACTCGCGGAAAAATTCCCTGCGGATCTAGACTATGTGGTCTGCCTGGATACCACGCTTGCCGTGACGGAAGGCATGGTCGAAATCCAACACACTTTGATTGAGGCGCTCGTTCTCGTTATCATCGTAGTGTTTATCTTTCTGCAAGGCTGGCGCGCCACGCTCATCCCGTTACTTGCTGTACCCGTATCCCTGGTCAGCACCTTCGCGCTGTTTCCCATGTTTGGCTTCACGGTCAATACCCTTTCTCTCTTCGGACTCGTGCTGGCCATCGGTCTCGTGGTGGACGATGCCATCGTCGTCGTGGAGGCCGTCGAACACCATATCGAGCATGGCTTGTCTCCAAAGGAGGCGACGCTGAAAGCGATGTCGGAAGTGAGTGGTCCAGTCATTGCTATTGCACTCGTGCTGGCCGCCGTCTTTGTGCCGACGGCGTTTATTCCAGGAATCACGGGAAGACTATATCAGCAGTTCGCCGTGACCATCGCGGTGTCCATGCTGATTTCCGCCTTCAACGCGCTGACGCTTTCACCGGCGCTTTCGGCGCTGCTGCTGAAACCGAAGAAAAAGGGCACCGGACTTCTCCAAAGATTCTTTGATTGGTTCAACCGCGTCTTTGGCATCACTACGAATGGGTTTGTCAGCGCGTGCCACCTGCTGATCCGCAAATGGGTTATCGCACTTATCATCCTGGGTGGTGTGATCTTTCTCTCCGGTGTGCTCGGAGGACGCATTGCCCAAAGCTTTCTGCCGGAAGAAGACCAGGGTTATTTCTTTGCCCAAGTTATCCTGCCCGACTCCTCGTCGCTGCAACGTACCGACGAGGTGATGCGCCAATGCGAAGACATCTTGAAAGCAACGCCGGGTGTGGAATTCGTCAGCACCGTTACGGGATATAATTTTCTCAGCTCGGTCAATACCACCTACAGCGGTGTCTTTTTCGTCTCCCTGAAAGGCTGGAGCGAACGCAAAAAGCCCGAGGAACAATATAACGCAATCCTCAAGCATGTGAACGGCGCTCTGTACCAGGTGGCAGGCGCCCGAGCCTTTGCCTTTTCGCCTCCCGCCATCCCGGGCATCGGCACCAGCGGAGGCGTTACTTTCCTGCTGCAGGATCGCGCGGGGAAAGACGTGGAATTTCTCGCCGAAAATGTCGCGAAATTCACCGCCGCCGCACGGGAGCGCCCCGAACTCGCCGGTGTCACCCCGATGTTTTCACCGGCCGTGCCGCAGGTATTCATGAACGTGGACCGCGACAAAGTGCTGAAGCAAAACCTCGATCTCAGCGCCGTCTATCAAACATTGCAGACGTTTATGGGAAGTTACTTTATTAACTATTTCAACCGTTTTGGCCGTCAATGGCAGGTCTTCGTCCAGGCGGAGGGAGATTACCGCACCAATGCCGAGCAGGTCGGAGACTTCTTCGTCAAAAACAAGGACGGCGCCATGGTCCCGCTGAGCACGGTCACAAATTCAAAACCCATCAACGGCCCTGAATTTACCATGCGCTATAATCTCTACCGGGCCGCTCAAATCAACGCCTCCCCCGCTCCGGGATACAGCTCCGGACAGGCCATGAAAGCGATGGAAGAAGTCTTCGCGCAGACCATGCCTAACGAAATGGGCTTTGCCTATATGGGAATGAGCTATCAGGAAAAACGCGCCCAGGAAGGCGTCTCTGCCAGCGCGATTTTTGCCATGTCGCTGCTCTTCGTGTTCCTGATCCTGGCCGCGCAATACGAAAGCTGGAGCCTGCCCTTCAGTGTGTTGCTCAGCGTGCCCGTGGCGGTGTGCGGAGCCTTCGCGGGTTTGATCGCCGGCCATTATGAAAACAATGTCTATGCGCAAATCGGCCTCGTGATGCTCATCGGTCTCGCGGCGAAAAATGCCATTCTCATTGTGGAATTTGCCAAGATGAAACACGAGGAAGGGCTGGATCTGGTGCACGCCTCTCTCGAAGGCGCAAAGCTGCGCCTGCGGCCGATCCTCATGACCAGCTTCGCCTTCATCCTCGGCTGCGTCCCGCTGGCCAAAGCGACTGGCGCCGGTGCACTTTCCCGTCAAGTAATGGGCTTTGTTGTCATCGGCGGCATGCTGGCCGCGAGCTTCATCGCGGTCTTTCTCATCCCCGTGCTCTTCTACCTCGTGGAAAGGATCAAGGGCGGAAAATCCCACGCCAAACCAGCTCAACCACCTCCGTCTTCCCCGTCCGCGCCGACGCCCGCCCTCGCTGGACACTAGTGAGCGTTGAGCACCTGCCACCATGCGCTTCACCCTAGCCTCTTTCCTCGCCGCGATGCTGGCCGCTTCCTCCGCCTATGCCGGAGATGCCGGAAACAGCGACCTGCCCGCGCTTCGCCATCCGCTCTCCAAGGTTGAATCACTCAATCTGGCCATTGCTCACAATGGCGCCATTCTTCAATCGCGAAAGGACGTCGAAGCTTCCACCGGGGTAGCCATCCAGGTCCGCGCCATCTTATTTCCCCACCTCAACCATACGGCAGCCTATAGCGTGCGGCAGGATTCGCTGATCGAGTCCAATGTGGACCGCGAAATCCCTTCGCGCGATGTTACTTTACCGGGAATTGGTAAAATCGACGTCGGCGGCGGCACCACTCCGAAGATCAATAACCAGGACTGGAATGCCGATGTCCAAATCGTCCAATCCATCTATGAAGGCGGGCGGATGCTTTCCGCCATGCGCAGTTCCCGGTTGATTCGTGAACAAGCCTTTTTGAATTTTCAAACGGTGGTGGCCGATGCGCTGCTTTCCGTAAGCACGGCTTACGACGATGTCCTGCGCACCGCCAAACAGGTGGAAGTGCAGAACCAGGCGGTAAAATTCCTCAGCGAATATCGCGACCAGACCAAAATCAAATACGACGCCGGTGCGGTTCCAGAGTTCGACCTGATCCGCACGGAGGTGGAAGTGGCTAATTCCGTGGCTCTCCAAACGCAAGCGGTGGGTGATCATCGCGTGGCCAAGCAAAACTTTGCCGAATTGCTGGGATATAATCTCCCCGTGAGCATCGGCGATAATCTTCCGCTGAATCTCTCCAGCCCACTTGAGGCGCGCTCTTATCGAGGTGAACTCACCGACGCTCTCGCCGTCGCGCTCCGCAATCGCACGGAAATCTCGGCACTCGAAAAGCAGGAGCGATTGGGTGACGAAGCGATCATCGTAGCTAAAGCCGGCGCCAAGCCGAGTGTGCAAGCCTTTGCGGGCTATCAAGTCACCAGCCGGCTCGAGACCCGCACCGCTGGGGAAGAACTTCATGGCGGAATCATCGGCGCGCAGCTTTCCTGGCCGATTTTCGACGGCTTCCTCACCAAAGGGCGGATCATCGAGGCTGAAGCCCAGCGCGGTAAAACCACCGAAGCAAAGGCGGAGACTACCCGAATTGTGGAATTGCAAGTGCGCACCGCTTGGTCCGACTTGCGCACGGCCCGCTCCATTCTCGATGCGCAGGGCAAGAACGTGCAAAAAGCAGTCCGGGCCTTGGAACTGGCACAGGCGCGCTATGACGAAGGATCCGGCGCGGAGATCGACGTCTTGGGCGCTCAAACCGCGCTCACCGATGCCCGCGGTTCCTTCGTGAACGCTTTGCGGAATTATTCCGTGGCTCGCTCCCGGTTGATCCGGGCCACTGGTGAAGACTTGCAGAAGCCCGGCTCACGCTAACCGGAGGCGATATAACCTCTGTGACACTAGGGAGTCAAAGGGCCGAGTAAGCATCCTTTGATCGAAGCCATATCCATCTGGAAAAACGGAGCACTGCCTAAAACACCGCTGCTTCCCTCGCCTCGATAAACTGCCGCAATTCCTCCTCCTTGTCTTTAGTCAAGGAAGTCTGGAGCACACGCCCCTTGCCGGCAAAAGGCTTGAGACCTTCCAGGACTTTGTCCGGCGTGGATTTTCTCACGAGCACAAAGAGGGCCGATGTTCCGGGTGTGAGAGTGGCGCCGAGTTCTTTCATGAATTGGTCACTGATTCCCAGATCCGTTAATTTCCCGGAGAGCGCCCCACTTCCTGCTCCCAGTGCCGCTCCGAGCAGGGGATTTAAAAAGATAATTCCAATCAAAGTTCCCCAGAATGCTCCGCTCACAGCACCCGCCGCCGTGAGGTTCACGGCTTGATGGAGCTGGACTTTGTTATTCTGGTCCCGCGTGACCACGACGGCATCGTCCATTTCGATGAGATATTGGGCCTGCAGTTTGACCAGCGCTGCGCGCATTTCAAAGGCATCCGCTGGATTGTTAAATGCGATAACGACAAGATTGCTCATAAGGAGGCTTGAAAGTTTGTTGCTGGAATCCGCTCGGCCTTCACGGCTGGTCTGTTTCTGACACGATTTGGCGGATCCCAAGAGTGCGCCCGACACATCCTGCCGCCTATAGGACAAAGGTCCTAGAGCTGCGAAGACCAAAAACACGACTGACAAGAATTTCGGGCTTCCTTCGCCATTCCTCCTCCGGGCTTCGGTCTTCACGTCGCGGCCTATTTACCTTGCTTTGTTCGGTTTACCACAGTCGCAGGGCCCGATCTGGGCACGCCGATTGCTCTTTGGTAAGGTGATGAGCGCCGAAGATGAATTCGCGCCTGGCTCAGAGGGTTCACCGCCCCCCCCCGGAACCGAGATTTCTGAGCTAGAGCGACCCAATGCAGTGCTTGAACATTGCCCTAAATGCAATGCTCTCCTCGATGTCAGTGGATGTGATCTCTTGACAGAGACGACCTGTCCCGCTTGTGGCGACATCATTCGCGTTCTCAAACAGTTCCATCATTTTGCTCTCATGAATGAGTTGGGGCGCGGCGGAACAGGGGCCGTGTACCGAGCTTTCGATGAATCGCTTCAAAGAGACGTCGCGCTCAAGCTCTTGCGCACGGAATATTTTCATAATCCGGAATTTCTCGCAAATTTGGAAACCGAAGCCGCGATCACTGCTTCGATCAATCACCCCAACGTGGTCAAAGTTTTCTCCGCAGGCTGCAAGAATAATTTTTACTATATTGCGATGGAAATCATCACGGGCGGCTCTCTGGCCGCCAGGCTCGACCGCGTGGGCCGCCTCACGGAGGAGGAAGTCTATTCTGTCGGCATCCAGGCAGCGCAGGGCCTGCAAGCGGCTTACGAGCGAGGTCTGCTTCACCGCGACGTGAAGCCCGGGAATCTCCTTTTTGTCGATCACCACACTCTCAAAGTTGCGGATTTCGGGCTCGCGATACCGGTCGATCAAGCAACGGCAGATTCCTCGGATATTTGGGGCACGCCAGACTATATCGCGCCAGAGAAACTGCTTCAGCGCGGGGAAGACGAGCGCAGCGACATTTATAGCCTCGGCTGCACGTTATATCATTGCCTCACCGGGTGCACACCGTTTGGCACTCAAAAGCTCGATCAACTGATTGCCTTCAAGGCAAATCGAAGCGCGCCCGACGTCCAGCAGCTGGCGCCCAAGGTGTCGAGCGCGACCGCTCAGATTATTGGCCGCTGTCTTGAACGCGATCCCAACAATCGTTTTCAGAGCTATCAGGAATTGATCGAGCACTTGGAATACGCTCGTGAGCTGCTTGCGCAGCCCGCCGGCGCAAAGCTAGGCCATCAGCAACCTTCCGCTGCGAACCCCGTGCCAGCAAAACGCGCGGCACACCCGGCATGGCTCTGGCCCACTGTTGCGGTTACTTTACTGGCCACCATCGCGGCCCTCATAGGCGCTCTGCGGCCGCAAAAAACCGCACACCCCGAACCCGCTCGTGCATCGGCAAACGTTGCGCCACAGCCGGCGGTCAACCAATTCCAGGAGCTCGATCTGCGCTCGGTCTGCACGGTCGATAGCCGGAAAGGGATTTTTGCCGGCCCTAAAATGCCCGAGGATACTCTGCAATTTGCGAGATACGGCACGATCACGACCAACGGGATTCCGTTCACGCTCATTGACCCCGCCGACAACCAAGCCGGACTGAATGTGCTCGCTTTTAAAGGCCAAAACATGCCCTTCCCTTCTGCGGCCGCAATCAGTGTCCCGCGGCAATCGTTGCGCAAACTGCATTTCCTCGGCATCGCGGGCTGGGGCTGGCCGGCAACTCCCGATGGCAAGCTAGGCAAGCCGGTCCTTCGAGTCACCGTTTTCCATACCGGCGATCGAAAGGAAATCTTCGAGTTCAAAAATGGCATCGAATTCGCCAATCACAAAAAGCGAGTGGACGTGCCAGGTTCGACCTTCGCCGATATATCCACGAATGGCCACCAGGTGCGCACATTCTCCGTCTCCCTCGAAGACCCGAGCCCTGTAACTAGTATCGCGTTTGAGAGCCTCGATTCGGTGGTCACACCAGTCCTCGTGGCTATTACCGCGGAAGTGGCGCGGTAACGTGGTGAATGGGCGGCGAAAAGAAAACCACCGCGAGGCTTCCGGGTTGAATGCTTGGGATTTTGCTCTATAGAGCAGCGCACCGTGCCTGAAAATCCACCCTCGAATGGCAATGTCCTGCCGCTAAAACATCAAAATAGCTTTACCCTGATCCGCCTTATCCTGGCGCTCATGGTTGTGTTCGGGCACACTTACGCTCTCGGTGGCTTTGGCGCGGAGCCGCTGGAGCGGTGGACGAGCGGCCGGCTTTCCGGCCGGGAACTGGCCGTCTATTGTTTCTTCGTCCTGAGCGGCTATCTGCTTTGTCATTCGTTAGCGATTCACGATTCACTTTCGCGATTTGCGATTCGCCGCGCTTGCCGCATCCTTCCGGGGTTTTGGACTTGCCTTGCTGTCATGGTCTTCATCGTGACCCCAGTCTATTTCTGGATATTCTACCCGGACAGCCTTAGCTATCTTGAGATCATCACCTATGGCCATAAGAATGCCCTGCGCTTCGCCGCGATCAATGGCAGCTTTTGGGGCCAGCAAGGGGCGATTGTGGGCTTGTTTCCTAAAAATCCCGTCTGGAACTACGCCAATGGTTCGCTCTGGAGCATCCGCTGGGAGGCTTATTGTTATATTGTGCTCGGAATCGCCGCTTTTGGGAAAGCGCAGAAGCATCGTGGATTCCTCTCCTGCCTTTTTGCCCTGCAATACGGCGCCTATCTTTGCGTGGCCTATCCAGAACTCGCAAAGCATGCAGGGGTTCTTTCTCCCATCGCGCAATTCTTCACCTGGGAAAGCTACTGGGCGACCATCGAGGGCGCCCTGCTTTGTTTTACCGCAGGCGTTGCGCTTCAGACATTTTCCCGCGGAGCACGCCTCTGGAATCCGTGGGTGTTTACCGTTACTTCAATTTTCTTTGGGGTATCCATTCCGTCGCAGCTAGTCCTCGTCGTTTGGCCGCTCACGGTGCCATACCTTTTGATCAGCCTGGGCCAGAGACTTCCTTTCAGCGGCTTCGAACGCTATGGCGACTTTTCCTACGGCGTGTACCTCTATTCGTTTTTGATCCAGCAATGCCTCATCGCCTTTGGAGTTCATAAGCTGGGGTTCCTCTCTCTTCTCGTCCTATCCGTGATTCTCAGCCTCATCGCCGGAGCAATCAGTTGGTTTCTCATTGAGCGTCCGGCCATCGCCTGGGGCAGCCGATTGATCAGGAGCATACCTGTATCCCGCCCAGAGCATGTTGTCGCCTTGGCGGAATAGCCCCATCGAATTCGATTCCGCACTCTCTCAATAAGGGTCGTTAGCTTTAAAGCCGATGGTAAGCAACTTGCCTTTCTTAGTGAGACGATAACGAAAAGTGCGGAATTTCTGAGTATCCCCCACCCAAAGCGTCTGATTGTCCTCCCAGTGATCGCCGAAGGTTCCCCCGCGAAAATTGTGACGCGTGGCGTCGAGTGATTTCCGAATCGGTAGGAATTCGATCTCTCGTGCTTGACCATTTTTAACTAGATATGCGACACACATATGAGTCGCGGGACCATTGCGAACGTCAATGGCAACATGGCGGCTGTCAGGACTCCAAATTGCATCCAAATCGGTGGTGCCCTCATCGACTGATTCGTAATCAAAGACTTCCGTCTCTCCCCCAGTACGCGTATCTTTGAGAAAGATGACAGGAAAAATGGAATTCGCTTTGTGAAACAGACGAAGAATGTAACGACCGTCTGGCGAGGACACCGATGGCTCGTCTCCGCTCGCTTCGAGACCAAGCGCCACAAGCAGTAAGACTAGATAGATTGTTCTCACGGGCAATTTCGGACTTGAGACTTTTCAGCCGTCAATTTTCCTCCGCGCAGAAACTACCATGCACACCAAGCCTGCGGCAAAGCAAACCATCACAGGAAGCATCACGTATCCGTTAACGGATACGGTAGCGGATGAAACGGTGGCAGTGAAATTTTCGGTCTTGGTTTCCGAGACCTTCTTCACGGGTCCCACGGAAGCGACCTTGCCAGTCGTCAACTGAATTCCGACAGCGACGAGCAGCGGCAAGATCAAAAGTACGACTCCGAGATTCCGGTAAAAGCGCTTACTCATAATCCTGAGACAGGTGGGATTGAAGCATCCATTTACCAGTTTTCGTCTCACGATCCAGAGACAAACGTTCTCTACTTCAGTGCAGACCAATATTTGGCGGTTTCACCGACGACAGCAAGATTGCTCATTCATCTTTCTCTTTTTACCCTGTTTGGGGTATTCCATGATGCCTTGCTTCCCCTCCAAAATCCGCTTTTGAACTCTACGTCTAAGCCTCCCCACTCTTTCCGGTTAGCACTCAACCCTGCCTTTTGTTTTCTCATGAAGCTCCTTCTGCTCGCTGCTGCCCTTTTCACGTGCCTCGCCTCTTCCGTTTTCGCTCAGGATCCGCATTGGATTTGGTCCGCCCCGAAGGCCGGTGAGGAAGAGACCCGTTTTTTCCGCAAGGAATTCACTCTGGATGAAGTTCCCGCCCAGGCGAAGATCCGCGGCAGCGCTGACGATGAGGCCACGGTCTTCGTCAATGGTGAGGAAATCGGCAGTACCAAAAGCTGGAAGGAACCCTTCGTGAAAGAAATCGAAGGGCACCTGAAAAAGGGCCAGAACGTCATCTCCGCGGTCTCGACCAATCACAAGTCCGAAGGAGGCTTCGTCCTTCGCCTCGATCTCACCATGGACGATGGGTCGAAGCAGTCCATCGTCACGGACGATTCCTGGAAAAGCGCGGACAACGAGTCGCCGGATTGGAAGAAGAGCGGCTTTGACGACAGCGCGTGGCACAAGGCGGTGGCCATCGCCAAAATGGGCGATCAGCCGTGGGGCAACATCTTTGTCGCCAGCGCCCCCTCGCCAAAATCCAAATCCACGCCGGCGGAAGCGCTGGAAACTTTGCCCGGTTTCAAAATCGAGCGGGTCATGGATGCGGATAAAGAAAAGCACGGCTCATGGATTTCCATCGCCAAGGACGATAAAGGCCGGCTCATCCTGGGCTCGCAGACGGGCAACAAGATCACACGCCTCACGATCAAAGATGGCAAGGTCCTGAGTGACGAAGATCTTCATCTGCCTTTCAGCGAGCCGATGGGGATGCTTTGGGCTTACGATAGCCTTTATATCAATGGCAACGGCAAAGCCACGGATGGTCAATCCGGCTTCGGTATTTATCGCCTGCAGGACACGCATGGCGACGGCCGCTTCGATAAAATTGAAAAGCTATTTGAGTGGAAAAAGGGCGGCGGCGGAGAACACGGCTCGCACGCCATGGTGGTGGGACCGGATCGCCGGATCTATATCGTAAATGGCAATTTCGTCGAACTGCCCGGTAATTTTCTGCCGAGCTCTCCGCATCGCAATTATAGCGACGACCTCATCCTCGGTCGCGCGGAAGACGGCAATGGATTCGGCGCAGGCAACAAGCCTCCGGGCGGCTTTATCATGCGCATGGATCCCGATGGCAGGAACCCGGAGCTCTACGCTTCGGGCGAACGCAATACCTACGATATAGCGTTCAATGCCGACGGTGAATTATTCGGCTTTGATAGCGATATGGAATGGGATTGGGGCACACCGTGGTATCGCCCGATCCGCATCTTCCACGCAGTGAGCGGAGCGGATCACGGCTTCCGCGAAGGCACCGGCAAATGGCCGGAATACTATCCTGATAGCCTCCCTTCCACGGTGCGCATCGGCATTGGCTGCCCGACCGGCGTTCTTTTCGGATACGGCGCGAAATTTCCCGCGAAATATCAGCGCGCGTTTTATATCATGGATTGGACCTATGGCCGGCTGATCGCGGCGCATTTGCAACCAAACGGAGCCACCTATTCCGGTGCGTGGGAAAATTTCATCGCGCCAAAATCGCTGCACGGCGATGGCGCAAAATCACCGCTGAATCTCACCGATCTCATTATTGGCGATGATGGCGCGATGTATTTCACGGTGGGCGGGCGCGGCACGCAAGCGAGCTTGTATCGTGTCAGCTATGTGGGTAATGAAGCGACCGCTCCCACAAATCTGCATGATGATGCCGGACGCGACTCACGTGCTCTGCGGCATTCTTTGGAAAGCTATCATGGAAAAAAGGATGCGCACGCCGTTGCATTTGCCTGGCCTCATCTCGCCGATAGCGACCGCTTTATCCGCTACGCCGCGCGGCTAGCCATCGAAAGCCAGCCCGTCGAGGAATGGCGTGAGCGCGCTCTTGTCGAGCGCAATCCCACTGCCGCGCTTACGGCTCTTCTTGCGCTGGCACGCCTCGGAGAAAAAGAAGCGCAACCCACAGTATTTGCGGCTCTCGCCAAATTCCCCATGAGTGGACTTGATAAAGAGCAGCAGATCGCAAAGGTGCGCGTCGTCGAGGTTTCCGTAAGTCGTCACGGGCTGCCTGCGCAGGGAAATCCCATCGTCAACGAGTTCGACGCTTCCTACCCGGCGAATTCCATCGAGCTCAATCGTGAGCTTTGCCAGACGTTACTTGCCTGCAGCGCACCGAATGCCGTCGCGAAAACTATGAAGCTGCTCGCGGCCGCACCGACTCAGGAAGAGCAGCTCACCTATGTGCTCTTCCTCCGCACAGCCAAGAGCGGCTGGACGCCCGAACTGCGCCGCGCCTACTTCGATTGGTGGGTGCATCGCCCGAAAGCCACGCATCCCGATTTCGTCACCCGATGGTTTGACGAAGCCGGCCGCGCCTACGCCGATGGCTCCAGCTTTCCCGGGTTTCTCGGCAACTTCCACAAAGACGCTGAGCAAACGCTCAGCAGCGAAGAAATCGACAAGCTCCAATCCGTGCTCGCAGCGTATGTGCCGCCTGCCGCCAAAGCAGCGCGTAAATCCACCAAGAAACGTGCTTTCGTGAAAATGTGGGAGATGGCGGATCTCGAACCCACGCTTAACGAGGCGTCCCATGGCCGGAATTTTGAAAATGGCCGCGACGCCTTTGCTGCCGCGCAATGCATCCTTTGCCACCGCTTTGGCAACGAAGGAGGCGCCGTGGGCCCGGATCTGACAGCCATCGCTTCGCGGTTTTCGCCACGCGACATTCTCGAATCGATCATCGATCCTTCCAAAGTTGTCTCCGAACAATACGCTAACGAAGAAATCACCCTCAATAACGGCGACAGCGCCGTGGGTCGCATCATTGGCGACACCGCCGATCAAGTAACGATCCGGCCCAGCCTGCTCGCCCCCGAAACTCGCGCCATCAAAAAATCCGACATCAAATCGCAGCAACTCTCGAAGGTCTCCCCCATGCCTCCTGCGCTGCTGAGCAGTCTCTCCAAAGAAGACGTGCTCGATTTGATCGCTTACCTCGTCTCCGCGGGCAAAAAAGACGCTCCCGCCTTCAGCAAATAACGGCAAAGCTATTTGGGTGTTGGCAGTTGGTAGCTGGTAGTTGAGAGCTTCCCCGGTCACTTTGGGGTAACTCCCGTTTTACCATGCGCCAGCTCATCTCAGCGTTCCTCCTCCTGTGCGCTGTCTCCGCGCCGCTCTGTGGGTCCGATTGGCCGATGCTCGCGCACGACGCCGCGCGCAGCGGTGCGACCCGCGATGAGATTCACCCACCCTTCGAGCGCAAGTGGTACCGCCTCTTCCCGGACGAGGGTCTGATGACCGGCGTGCAGCCCGTCATCGCCAAGAACCTTGTCTTCGTCGGCACCCTTCACGCCACGTTGCACGCCATCGACGCGGAGTCGGGACGCGACGCCTGGGTCGCACAGACCGATGGCCCCATTCTCCATGCCTGCGCTGTCGCAGATGACCTGGTCTTCTTCGGAACAGCAGCGGGTACAGTCCAAGCCCTGCGCGTTCAGGACGGCCAGTCCGCTTGGAAAGTTCAGACAGGCGCGGCCGTCTGGAATGCACCCGCCGTCAGTGAAGGCGTGGTTTACGTCGGCAGCCGCAATGGAAAGCTCTACGCCATCGAATCGACGAGCGGACATGTGAAATGGACCGCGCCCACCGGCGGCCCACTGCTCAACAGCCCGGCGGTGGATGAAAAAAACGGGCTTGTTTATATCGGCAGCGAAGACATGCACGTCTATGCCTTTGATTTAAAAGACGGGGCGCGGCGCTGGCAAAGTCCCAAGCTTCCCGGTGTTAGTCTGCGCGGCTATCATCCGGTGATTGCACCGGATGGATCGGTGATTGTTACTTGTTTACCCGGAATCAATGTAGACGTTTTCCAGGAATTTCTGGATGCCACGGCCAAACAGATCTTTGGCGGGTATGCAAGCTGGCGTCATTCCAAGGAGGAAAACACCCGCCTCCGCGAGAGTAATTTCAAGCAACTGGAAGACCCTGCGTCTCTCGATAAGCAAGTAGATCTCTACCGAGCTCGACTGGAAGCGCAGCCGGCTTTCCAGACCTTCTTCGTGCTTGATCAAGCAACTGGGAAACCACGTTATATCACTCCCATCGTTTACTCGGAGAGCATGAACGGCCCCGGCGCACCACCACTCATCTCGCCAGACGGACGGGTTCTCGTTAAGTTTCAGGCACTGCTTCGCAGCCGCTACGAGCACTATTCACCCTTTCTCAATGTCGGCTGGCTGGATACCAGCACAGGCCGCATTTCCCCAGCGCTCGACGAATCACGTACCTACGGCTGGACGCAAAGCCTGCTCCTTGTTCATGACGAACAATGCCAGTTGAGCATCGCGGGCCATTTGCTCATCAATACGCACCAGGACAACGTAAATGGCCTGGATCTGCAAACGCGCGAAGGCTTCACTGAATCGTTCGCCCACAACGTGCACGAACCCAAACTTGGCGAGGCGCTTGGCATTTGGACTCATCTACTACGCAATGAACCGCTTCCACCCGGTGAAGAATGGCTCCAGCGCGGCACCGCTGTCTACGGTGGTGGCTCTGTGATCGATCAAGCCGTCTCAATTTCCGGCGATAGCTTTTACTATCTACCCACGCATGAGTTGAGCGCCGGATGCGCGTTAATTGCTTACCGGATGTCTGGCGAAAAACCAAAATCCAACCCCGAAACGAGACCGCCGGAGCTTTCGACCAGCGAATGGGAGCAAGTGCAAAAGCTTCCGTGGGATTGGGATACGCTCGAGATGCCGCGCCTCGGCTCGGTCACCGCTGCGCTCCCCGGCAAGGTGCCCGGCACCCGGCCGCAGCCGCTTACAGAGGGAGCTGCTAAAGTCGTTGCAGCCATTCCCGATGGCAAGCTCGACGACATCATTTGGAAAGCCCGCGATCTCAATCCTCCCGAGTACTTGATCCGGCACCTGGAGCCTATCGAGAAGTTAGACTCGGCGGTGGCCGAACTAATCAGCCAGGCTTGGAAGCCGCTCCTTTTCCCCTGCGGAAAACATCCCACTGAATCGTACCGCATTTTCGATGATCCCAGCGAAACGCTCTACACTGTCGCGCTTGCTTACCCTTTGCTGGACTCCATCCAGCAGAAACAAGTGCGCGAATGGGCTGCACCGCCTCACGGATTGCTTTCACAAGTAACTAAGCATTTTTACGAACCCACCGTGGGCGCGGAACGCGCCGCCTACGATCATCCGCCGGAAAACCTCCTCAAAATTCGCGAAAGCATTGTCCGCACCGATCTCGCCCGGCTCTATCCACTCTGGTTTTGGGCCTTCGTCTCTGGAGATTGGGCTCCCGCTGAAAAGGCCTGGCCCGCGTTGCGCTCCCATCTCAGTGACGCGCCAAATCCCATGGCTGAAGATTGTCATAACGGCCACATCGCCGGATTGATCGCGGCCTGCCGCATCGCCGCTCACTTGAAAGACGACGCCGCAGTTGCGGAAACCGTCGCCATTACGCGCCAAGCTCTTCGCGAGCGCCTTGAATTCGAGTTAGCCCACACTCATGGCGGCTTGATTTGGCGCGTTCCGGAAAATCGTTCGATCTTCTCCCGGTGGCACTTTCTCACACCCGAAGTGGGCCAATTACTCTCCAAATACGCCGGCCCGATTCATCGCGACCTCATGGCTAACTATGTAGATCACCATCGTCCTACCTGGTGGTTAGCATGGAACGTGGAAACGATGTTCCGCAATGAAGCACCGCTGGAACAACCCGCCGTCTCCGCTGATATCTTCGCGGCGCGCGCACTGATCCTTGGTGAGCCTGTGAAGAATCTCTCCACATACATCGACCTCCCGTGGTGCAAAGCAGACGAATACTATATTCAAAAGCTCACCCTTCGATGCGCAGCGGGGCTTCCAATCAGATGGAAAGACACGCGTTCGATTCATTGAGTTCAATGACACTCGCGCGCCATGCCACGGACTAGCTCGCCGGCAGGGATGCCGGCGCTCCCAGGCTCCCGCACTATTGTTAACCTTTTTTCTGCCCTTCAGCAACGAGGTGGCGATGCATCT
>FTBG01000443.1_pt1 | contig 45862 bp, 44 predicted proteins | sample 1639311 | NCBI WGS metagenome assembly FTBG01 (sample SAMEA3914864, study PRJEB12502) | metagenome | biome: forest; material: soil | place: USA | collected 2012-03-12 | depth 0.3 m | reverse complement strand
GGCCATCAGCAATCTGCCTCCCGATTTCGCCGTCATCCAGGTCGAGGATTGCCTTCGCGCCCTGCAGCGCATGGCCGCGGAATATCGCCGCAACCTTCCCCTGCAAGTCATCGCCATCACCGGTAGCAATGGCAAGACCAGCACCAAGGACCTCACCGCAAGCATCCTGGAGGAATGTTTCCAAGTAACAAAGACCTCCGGCAATTTCAACAATCACATCGGCCTGCCTCTGAGCATCCTGCGCGCGCGTCGCAGCGATCATTTCGGCGTTTTCGAGATCGGGATGAATCATCCCGGAGAGATTGCGCCGCTGGCGGAAATCGCCGCACCGGATGTCGCGATTATCACCAACATCGGCGTCGCGCACATTGAATACATGGGCTCCCGCGCAGCGATCGCTCAGGAAAAGGGCATGCTTGCGGAAGCGCTGAAACCCAGTGGATACGTAATTCTTCAAGCGGAAGATGATTTCTCCCGCAGCATCGCTGCTCGCACAAAGGCCGACGCTATCTATGTCGGTATCGAGTGCGGAGACATCCAGGCGCGCGATGTCCATGCGCATTTCAACGGCATGCGGTTCACCATCCATGCCGATGGCCAGAGCGTGGAGGCGGAATTGCCCGTGCCCGGCATGCACATGGTCAGTAACGCCATGCTCGCCGTGGCCGCGGGCCGCGTTTTCGGCGTCTCCCTCGCACAATGTGCGGAAGGCTTGCGTAAATTGCGGCTCACCCACGGACGCCTCGAACAGAAGATGGTGCGCGGCATTCACATCCTCGACGATACTTATAACGCCAATCCCGACTCCATGTCGGCGGCCATCCAAACCTTGTCACACATGCCGGTCTCGGGCCGGCGCATCGCCGTCCTCGGGCGCATGGGTGAACTCGGCGTCGAATCCGAGAAGGGCCACAAACGCGTGGGCGAAGATACGGTGCGCGAAGGCCTCGACTGCGTCATCGGTGTCGGTACGGAAGCTAAATGGATTACGGACACCGCATGGATGGGTGGCGTGGAGAAAGTTTTCCACTTTAAAGAAATCGAAGACGCCGTGCGCGTCTTGCGCGAGCTCGCCCACGCCGGCGACGTCGTGCTCGTCAAAGGCAGCCGCTCCGCACGCATGGAGCGCATCGTGGAAGCGCTACAAGTATGATGTATTTTCTCTACCATCTGAGCCAGGGGGCGGGATCGGAGTACCTGAGGGCGTTTAACGTCTTTCAGTACATCACGTTCCGTTGCGTCGCCGCGGCCATCACCGCCTTTTTGCTTTCGCTCATGTTTGGCAATTGGGTGATCCGGCGCCTCATCTCGCTCAAGCTCGGCCAGCCGGTGAGAACCAAGGAAGAAGTCCATCGCCTTTTTGAATTGCACGGGAAAAAAGCGGGTACTCCCACGATGGGCGGCGTCCTCCTGCACGGAGCGGTGATTGTTTCTTCGCTCCTCTGGGCACGGCCCGATAACAGCGCCGTCTGGTTGCTGCTCTTCTCCATCCTTTACTGCGCATTGCTTGGCTTTTGGGACGATTACTTGAAAGTCACAAAGAAAACTTCCGACGGCATTAGCGAAAAAACGAAACTGATCGGACAATTTATCCTCGCCGCGATTGTGGCTTGTTACTTTCTTCTGAATCCTGCGACCAACGTGCAGGCACGTGAGCTTTTCGCGCCCTTCTACAAGGAACCACTCGTTTATAATCTCGGCTGGTTTTCCGTCATCTTCTTCGCGCTCGTGATTGTCGGGGCTTCCAATGCGGTCAATCTCACGGACGGTCTCGACGGCCTGGCCGCGGGATGCACGGTAACTTCGGCGTTTACCTATGCGGTGCTTACCTACATCGCGGGCCACGAAAAAATTGCCAGCTACCTGCAAATTCCCTTCTACCCGTTCGTGGGAGAATTGTCAGTGATCTGCATGGCGCTGGTCGGCGCATCCTTTGGATTTCTCTGGTTTAACTGTCATCCGGCGCGCGTTTTCATGGGAGACACCGGGTCCCTGGCCATCGGCGGCGCCCTCGGCGTGGTGGCGATCTGCTGCAAACAGGAATTGTTACTTGTCGTCGTCGGCGGCGTTTTCGTTGCCGAAGCGGTCTCCGTGCTCATCCAGCGCACCTGGTTCAAAATCACCAAGCGCATGTATGGCGAAGGGCGCCGCGTTTTCCTCATGTCTCCCATCCATCACCACTTCGAATTGAAGGGCTGGAAGGAAAACACCGTGATCGTCCGTTTTTGGATTCTTTCCGTCATGTGCGCCCTGCTCGGGCTCGCCACTCTTAAACTTCGTTGAACTTTCCTAAGCACCAAACCCAAGACCAACCAAGGAATGCTGCAGTTCTCGGCGCTGGAGACAGCGGGGAAGCTGCTGCCATTCTTTTGGCGGATTCCGGCGTTCGCGTGACCGTGCTCGATTCGGCTGGAGACGATCGTCTCCAGAAGAAAACTGAGGATCTCGCTGCGCGTGGAATTCGCCTGGTAGCCGGCCCCGCGGCTGAGCGCGACGAGTCGCAGTACGATCTCGTCGTGCTCAGCCCGGGAATCGACCCCGCGGTGCCGCTGGTGCAGCACTTTCTCAAGCGCGGCATGATCATGACCGGCGAGTTGGAACTCGCCTATCAATACTGCGAGTGCCCCATCGTGGCCATCACCGGCACAAATGGGAAGACCACGACGACGCAACTCGTCGAGACGATGCTCAACGGTTGTGGCGTACGCACGGTCGCTGCGGGCAATATCGGTCCTGCATTCTCCGCCCGCGTGCGCCAGAGCGAAAATCTCGACCTGATGACTCTTGAGGTCTCTTCGTTTCAACTGGAGACAATTCACACTTTCCATCCGCAGATCGCCGTCTGGCTCAACTTCGCTCCGGACCATCTCGATCGCTATCGTTCCATGGAGGAATACTATGCCGCGAAAATTCGAATCTTCGAAAACCAAACCGCGGACGATTGGGCAATCGTCAAGCTCCGTGAGAAACTGCCGCCGCTCAAGGCGCGCCTGATCACTTTCAGCGCTTATGCTTCCGGCGGAGACTTCGAGTTCCGCGATGATGCGATCCTTTATCACGGAGAAACGGTCCTGCGGATGAGCGAAACGAATCTGCGCGGCGCGCACAACGCGGAAAACCTCATGGCCGCGATGGGTGTGGGCGTGGCGCGCGGCTTGTCTTTCGAGAAAATGCGCGTGCCGCTTTGTGCATATAAAGCATTGCCTCACCGCTGCGAACTCGTGCGCACGCTGGAGGGTGTGGACTATGTTAACGACACCAAGGCGACTAATCTCGACGCGATGGAAAAAGCGCTCGCTTCCGAGACGCGTCCCGTGGTCTTGATCGCCGGCGGAAAAGACAAGGGCTTCGAGTTCGATTCCGTGACTGACCTGGTCGCATCAAAATGTCGTGCGGCTGTCCTGATCGGTGAAATGGCCGAACGCATCGAGGCAATGTGGAAAGATCGCGTCCGCTGTGTGCCTGCCGGGCGCTCCCTGGAAAAGGCTGTAGCATTGGCGCGACGCGAGGCGCAACCCGGGGACGTCGTACTGCTGAGCCCAGGCACCTCCTCTTTCGACATGTTTAAAAACTACGCAGATCGCGGAAACCAATTTCGCGCATTGGTGAATGCCCTGCCCCAAACCGCAAACTCATGAAGCTGAAACTCCCATCTCCAATGCGAAAAGTCCGGCTCTTTGGCTCCAAACCCAAACGTCTTCAGGCCACCGCGCGCCGCGTCGCGCCGCCAGCCATCGATGACTATGATGCCGACGAACCGACCACGCGCTTTTCCACAGCGTTCATCGTAGTCGCGTTTCTCCATATTTTCGCGGTGGGCGGAGTCTATGTTTTTAAAAGCATGAACCGGGGCTCCGCGCCGGTCAGCGCGGAACAGACCTCCACGCAAAGCACACCCGCCAAACCATCAGATTCACCTGCTCAACCTTCTGCGCCGGCATTCGCTTCTTCCCCGACTCAACCTGCGCCGATCTCTCCGCTCTCCATTCCGAAAACGACTTATAAAGTAAAGGCTGGGGATAGCTGGGCCAAGATCGCCTCCATGTATAGCGTAAGCACGTCCGACCTCACCCAAGCCAACAGCGCCAAGGAAACCACTCTCTTGCATCCTGGCCAAACGCTCAACATTCCCGCTCCCAAGACGGTGGCGAAACTCACAATGAGTGATTCGCACAAAACAGATGTGAAAAAAGCGGAGGACGAAACGGCAAAGCCTGCGAACCCGGCTGTCGGAAAGACCTACTTGGTGAAAAAGGGCGACAATTTAATTTCGATCGCGCACACGCTCGGCGTTTCGCAGGATGAACTCCTGAAATTAAACAAAATTGACGATCCCAAGAAGCTGCAAATCGGCGCCACCCTGAAAGTGCCGGCGCCCAAAAAACTCGCCGGCAATTAAATGACTATGATTCGCAAAGGATTCCTTTTCGGCATCGGAGTATTGGCCGCTCTGGCCGCCTTTATCTTTGCGATCGGCGCAATCCATGTTGCCGCGATCGTCGGTATTTCCGCCTACAAGTCACGTCACAACCTGGAGAAAACCTCCACCCCGCCCGCGGCCTTGGAGTCGACAAATTTTGTTCGATGATTTCCCACAACTAACCCCAAGCCTCATTCCCCCCTCCCATGATTCGAAAAGTCTGCTATTTCATGATCGGCGCTGCGGCCTTTCTGGTACTCGGCGTCGTGCTCGCTCACGTCATTCTCATTGGCGGAATCTACGCTTTTAAGGGCCTGCAAACGCTGCCCAAGATTAAACCATTTCATCACGCCATCGTTACGCCGGGAACGAATCAGCTTTCCGGTTAAGTAAGTCGTTCGAATGCATCGCAAGAGTGTCTATCTTCTCGTCCTCGCTGTCGCCGTGCTCGTCACGCTCGGCCTTGTGATGCTTTATTCCACCAGCGCTTACGCCAGTGACGCCAAGGCGCAGGGAAATCCTTACTATTTTCTCAAACATCAAGTCGTCTGGCTGGTCATCGGTGCCACGCTTTGCGCAGTGGCCGCGCGTTTGGACTACCATTTTTGGCAGCGCACCTGGTTCCTCTGGTACGCGCTGTCCGTCGTCTTGCTGATCCTTTGCTTCGTTCCGCACATCCGGCTGCGCATCAATGGCTCATCCCGCTGGTTAAGCCTGGGCGTCGCAAATTTTCAGCCCTCGGAGTTGGCGAAAATCGCCGCGGTGAGCGCGCTGGCCTGGTGGTTTGCCCAGGACGAAAAAGTGGCGCGGGAATTCTTTCGCGGATTTGTGTACCCTCTCTTCGGCGTGGGTCTTCTCATGGCTTTGATTCTGCCCGAAGTGGATATGGGTGCCACTGCGCTGCTCGGCGCTACTGCCTATATCCTAATGTTCGTGGCGGGCACACGCTGGCGCTATCTGTTTCCCATCGTTATCGTCGGCGTCGTCGGATTTAGCTATGCGGTGCTGCATATGCCCGACCGCATGAATCGCATGCTTTCGTTTCTTCATCCGGAAGAGCATGCCGCGAGTTTTTACCAGCAGGCGCAGGGTTTGATCGCCTTCGGCTCCGGCGGCGTGGAAGGATTGGGCCTCGGAAATGGCCGGCAGAAGATCGGGTTTCTGCCATTTGCCCATACCGATTTCATCTTCCCGACGATCGGCGAAGAACTCGGCCTTCGTTGCACCGTAGGAGTCGTTTTTCTTTATGTGGTGATCATCGTCGCCGGCGCGGTCATCGCCACGCATTCGCGTGATCGCTTTGGTCTCATCCTGGGATTTGGCATTGTCGTACTCATCGCTCTGCAGGCTGCCGTGAATATTGGTGTAACCACCGCTCTGCTTCCGAACAAAGGCATGCCGCTGCCCTTCATTTCCTATGGCGGATCGAATCTCGCGCTTTGCCTCCTCTGCGTAGGCATCCTCATCAACATCTATCGTAATGGCGTGAGCGATCGCGAAGAGAAGTTTGCCTCTGTGAAGCTCGCGGTACGGACGCGCCGCCGGCGCGTAACTCAAATCTAGCGCCTTATGAAAATCGTCATTGCAGCAGGCGGCACCGGCGGACACCTCTTTCCCGGTCTGGCTGTCGGCGAAGTTTTGCTGGCCCAAGGCCACAGCGTCATGGTGCTGATCTCCGAAAAAGAGATCGACTCGCTAGCGACCCAGGGGCGCACGGAATTTCGCATCGAACGGCTGCCAGGCATCGGGATGCCGCGCTTGTTTTCGCCCGCGATCTTCGGATTTCTCCTCCGTTTCAGATCCGGACTAAACCGCTGCCACGCGCTCTATCGCGATTTTCAGCCTGATGTTGTGTTGGGCATGGGCGGATTCACTTCCACCGCTCCGATTCTTGCGGGGCGAAAACGGAAAATTCCGACCTTCGTTCACGAGTCGAACGCCATCCCGGGCAAAGCCAATCGACTCAATGGCCGCCTCGTCGATTGCGTGCTCCTGGGATTCGAAGAGTGCCGGAAGTTCTTTCCCAAAGCGCGCTGCGAAATCACCGGCACACCAGTGCGCGCGACGCTCGCGGAAAAATTGCCGAGAGAAAAAGCGCTGGCCGCGTTCAACTTCACGCCCGATCGCAAAACGCTGCTCGTTATGGGCGGAAGCCAGGGGGCGCACGGCATCAATCGCGCCGTATCTGAAGCACTGGCTGCCCTCAAAGAACTGCCGTTGCAAGTGATCCATCTCGCCGGATCGCAGGATGAAAAAATGCTGCGCGAAGCCTATCTAGCCGCAGCGATCCCTGCATTCGTCGCACCCTTTCACCATCGCATGGAAGAAGTCTATAGTGCAGCGGATCTGGCCATCTCCCGCTCAGGTGCTGCGAGCCTCACGGAGCTTTCGCATTTCGCGCTTCCCGCAATTCTCATTCCGTATCCCTTTGCCGCGGAAGATCATCAGACTTTCAATGCGCGCATTTTCGATCAAGCGGGCGCAGCCATTCTCTTACCGGAATCCGAAGCAAGGAGCGAAACGCTCGTTGCAAAAATCCGCTGGTTCCTGGATGATCCGTCCCGGCTTTCAGAGATGTCCGCTCGCAGCGCACAACTCGCGCCCAGGCGCTCCGCCGAACGCGTCGCCGAGACTATCCTTAACTATCGCAAATGACGTCATTTTCGATTTTCGATTTTCGATTCTCGATTGGCAGCACTGCTAGCGCAGGAACGTCGCCGCAATCAAAAATCAAAAATCGAAAATCGAAAATCCACTAAATGGATACTGGCCAAATCCTCGCGGAAATTATCTGTGGCGGTGAATTGAAAATTCACCTCATCGGCGTCGCCGGCTCTGGAATGAGCGGCATCGCCGGACTTCTGCTCGCGCTCGGTCATCGCGTGAGCGGCTCGGATAAAGTATCCACGGTCGAAATCAGCCGCCTGAAAAGTCTCGGTCTCGAATTCTATTCTCCCGATCGTCCCGAAGCAGTGCACGAAGCGGACCTCGTCATTTATTCATCGGCGATTCGCAAAGGCCATCCGGATTACGATGAAGCGGTGAAGCTCGGCAAACAAATGGTGCGCCGGGCCGAAGCGCTCGCCGCCGTGCTCAATTGCAAAAAGGGAATCATTGTCGCAGGAATGCATGGGAAGACGACCACTTCATCCATGGCGGCGCATGTCCTGCGTCACGGCGGGTTGCATCCTTCACACTATGTCGGCGCGGAGATTCCGATTCTGGGCACCAATGCACATTGGGATCCCGCGGGTGAATACTTTGTCGCCGAAGGTGATGAAAGCGACGGCACGATCGCTCTCTATCATCCCGAGCACGCCATCATTTTGAACATCGAGGAAGAGCATCTCGATTATTACGAAAACCTCGCGGCCATCGAGGCGACCTTCCGGCAACTGCTCAATCAGACGACGGGTCACGTTTTCTTTTGCGCGGATGACGAGCACGGCGCGCGCATCTGCTCGGAACATCCCGGCGCCATTTCCTTTGGCGAGCGGGCGAGCGCCTTCTATCGCTTCGACGATCTGCACGCGAAAGATTTCCAATCGCATTTCCGCGTCCTGCGCGGCGGCGAACCGCTCGGCGCGGTGACGCTGAACGTGCCGGGCCGTCACAATGTGAGCAATGCTGTGGGCGTGATCGCGCTGGCTACGGAACTCGGCGTTCCCTTTTCAAAAATCGCCGAAGCCCTGGAAACTTTCCGCGGCGCACGGCGGCGTTTTGAAATCAAGCACCGCAGCGAACGCTATATGATCGTAGATGACTACGGTCATCATCCGAGCGAAGTCCGCGCCACGCTGGCCACGGCGCGGAACACGGGGCGCACGCGCGTCGTCGCCATGTTCCAGCCGCATCGCTATTCCCGCACAGCGGCGCTGAAAGAGGAATTTGGCCGTGCCTTTCGCGATGCCGCCGCCGTCTATGTGACCGACGTCTATGCGGCCAGCGAGCAACCCATTCCCGGGGTGAATGGCGGGACGATCGTCGATGAAGCCATTCGCGAAGGGCATCCGGATATTCATTACCAGCCGGACCGGAAGCAGATGCGCATCGACATTGGCAGAATCCTGCAGCCAGGCGATTGTCTCGTCTCGCTGGGAGCGGGAAATATTCACGAGCAGGCAGCCGCGCTCGCTGCGGATGTCGCGCAGCTTGAAAAACTGCAGGACGTGATGGGGGCGGGTGTGATCAAGCTTTACGAGGCTCTGTCGCGCCACACCACCATGCGCATCGGCGGACCCGCGCAATTTTGGGCGGAACCGGAAACCGAGGAAGGCTTTGCCCGTCTCGTGCGCTTTTGCACGGAAACTAGTCTTCCGCTTTTTGTCATGGGACGCGGCTCGAATCTCCTCGTGCGCGACGGTGGCATTCGCGGCGTGGTCGCGCATTTGTCGCGAGGCGAATTCAAGCGCATCGAGGTCCGCGATGGCCGCATCACCGCCGGTGTCGGTTTGAAATTGAAGGAACTCGCACTAGCCGCGCGCGATGCGCAGATCGGCGGCTTTGAATGGTTTGAAGGCATCCCCGGCAATATTGGCGGGGCTCTGCGAATGAACGCCGGCGCCATGGGAGGCGAAACCTTTCGCCAAGTCGTGAGCGTGCGTTTTGTCGATGCGAATGGCGATTTTCACACCCGCACCCCTGCGGAACTCGAAGTTCACTATCGCGACGTCCCGACGCTCGTGAAAAACTACGCGGTCTCCGCCAGTTTCATCGGGCACGCGAGTACTGCGGATGAAATCGAACGCCTCCTCGAGGAATCGATGCACAAGCGCCGCACCAGCCAGCCGCGTGAATCGAGCGCTGGTTGCATCTTCAAAAACCCGGGCCCCACGCCCGCAGGAAAACTAGTCGATGAACTCGGCCTCAAAGGCACCCGCATCGGCGGCGCCAAGGTATCAGAGGTGCATGGCAATTTTATTGTTAACGACGACCACGCCACCGCTGCGGACGTGCTCTCTCTGATCGCCAAGGTGAAAGAGACCGCGCTGCACGAGCGAAACATCCAGCTCGAAACCGAAGTGCAAATCGTCGGCGACGAGAAAGGCTTCCATGATTGATCTGCACCACAAAAAAATCGCCGTTCTAATGGGCGGCCCCGGCTCGGAACGCAAAGTCTCACTCGCCTCCGGAGCGGGCATCGCGAAAGCTCTGCGCGATCTTGGCGCGGATGTCTCTGAGGTGGTCGTCGATGACGCTTCCTTTGCGCTTCCGCCAGGAACGGAGATCGCCTTCAACGCCATTCACGGCACTTTCGGGGAAGACGGGGAATTGCAGCGCATCCTCGAATCTCGTGGGGTTCCCTACACCGGCGAAGGCATCACCGGCAGTGAACTGGCCATCGACAAAATCGCCACGAAGCGCCGCTTTGTAGAACGCGGCGTGCCGACAGCTCCGTTTGAAATCCTAGGCAGCACGGGCAGCCCGGGTCTGCAATTGCCCTTCGTGGTGAAAGCGCCGCGCGAAGGTTCGAGTGTCGGAGTATTTATTGTGCGGGAACTTGGCGATCTTGTTACTTCACTCGATGCCGCGCGCAAATATGGCAGCGAGCTTCTGGTGGAGAAATATATCCATGGCCGGGAACTCACCGTCGGCATTGTCGGCCATCAAGCGCTGCCCATTATCGAAATCCATGCAAAAAAAGATTTCTATAATTTTGAAAACAAGTATCCATTTCTAAACCCCAATGCCGCCGGTGCGGATCATTATTGTCCCGCGCCTCTGAGCGACGAGCAAACACGCCTCGTTCAGGAAACGGCACTCGCCGCGAATCGCGCACTCGACCTGCAAGTATATTGCCGTGTGGATTTGCTATTTACGGAGGAGACGGGGCCGATCGTTTTAGAAATCAATACGATTCCTGGCATGACCCCATCCAGCCTTCTCCCCGAGGCCGCGGGCGTGGCGGGGATCTCTTATAGCGAGCTTTGTGCTCGCATCATCGAACTTTCCCTGGCCGCCCGCGAGCGGCATCCATGAAAAACGCGCCCCGCCCCTATCGCAACCAGCGCCTCTTCCGCCCGAAGCAGCGCCGCCAGCAGCATTTGCTGGAGGTTAGCCTTCGTGCCGACAAGGAACGCGCGCGCCGCTTTCGCCGCGCAGCCGGCTTTATTTTCAAGCTGGCCTTGCTTGGCGCATTGAGCGTCGGGGCATGGATCGGCACGAAGGAAGCGTTGCGGCGGCTGGTCTGGGAAAATCGCACCTTCTATCTGAGCAATCTGCAGGTGCGCTCGGATGGGACCCTCACTCGCGAGCAGATCATGGCGGCGGCCAGCATCGTCGAAGGCCGCAACATCTTCCTTTATGACCTCTCAAAAGTGCGCACGGCGCTGGATGCACTGCCTCAAGTGGAGAGGGTGGAAGTGGATCGCACCCTGCCCAATCGCATCGACATCGAAGTGACCGAGCGACAGCCGATTGCCTGGATCGCTGCCCCTGGCGATAACGATCCCACCAGTTCAGACCGCTCTTTTCTCATCGACGCGCGCGGTTACGTGATGCGAACCCACAAGCTTTTGCCCGATTACTATAGCCTGCCGATCATCACTGGCGTGGAGACCGAGAATCTGGTCCCAGGCACAAAGGTCACCGCCTTTGAAGTGGTGGCCGCTCTCGAATTATTGCGCTTGAATTCAGACAGCACTCGCTGGCAGGTGCGGAATATCGACGTATCCAAACGCTACTGCATGGTGGTGACCGATCGTGCACACGCCAAAATCACCTTCGGTCTGGATCATATTGAGCAAAACCTGGCCCGGCTCTATCGCCTGCAGGAAATCATCGATCCCTCTCGCGAAATCCGGACCGTGAATCTTTTCGTCGAGCGCAATACCCCGGTTACTTTTGTCGAGCCCGGAATGGATGAATCCGCCGATGCTTCGGACGAAGCTGCACCGCCAAAAGCCGATCCAGCCAAACCAGCGGATAAGCCCGGCGCAGCCACCGCCGCGAAAACCAAGCCCGACACCAAAGAAAAAGCAGGCAAGACGGGATCAACACCCGTGCCGGCTTCCTCCAAAAAGGGCGAGCCTTCGTCCGGCGGCAAATCGCTCAAAAAACCTTTTCACCCCTAAAAAATGGCTAGCGACCAAATCGTAGTTGGATTGGAAATCGGGACGTCAAAAGTCTCCGCCGTCGTCGGCGAAATCCGTGACGACGGCACGATCAAAATCCTCGGCGTCGGCGAAGCTCCCTCTCGCGGCGTGCGCAAAGGCGAAATCGTCGATTTCGAAACCGTAGGCAAATGCGTGCGCGAAGCACTCGTCGATGCGGAGGAAAAGAGCGACGTAATGATCGGCAGCGTCTATCTGGGCGTGACCGGCTCCCACGTTTCGAGTTTTAACAATCGTGGCGTCGTGATCATCCCCGAAGATCGCGAGGAGATTGACGAACAGGATTTCGAAGACGTGCAAGCCAGCGCGCGCGAGGTTTCTATCCCCGGGCAGAACATGTTTCTGCACACGCTTCTGCAGCATTACTTTGTAGATGGGCAGGACGGCATCCTCAATCCCATCGGGATGCTGGGCCGCAAGCTCGAAGCGGATTTCCACATCATTCACGGCATCGGCAATCGGATCAAGAATTCGGTCCGCTGCATCAAGGAACTCGATATTGAAGTGCTCGACGTCGTCTTCAATCCCCTGGCGGCTGCGCAAGTGGTTCTCGATCAAAACCAGAAAAATCTCGGGGCGCTCGTGGTCGATATGGGCGGGGGCACCACCGACTATCTCGTTTATATCGATGGCGCGGTGAAAGCGACCGGGTGCATCGCCATCGGCGGCGATCACATCACCAACGATCTCTCGCTGGGCTTGCGGATTCCCATGGCGCGTGCGGAGAAGCTCAAGATCGAAGAAGGCAGCGTGTTGCTTGATGAATTCGCACCGGGCGAAATGGTGGTCCTGCGCGATGAAACGGGTTTCGTGGGAAAAGAGATCGAACGCGAAACGCTTAATACCATCGTGCACATGCGCGTGCGCGAGACTTTCGAGCTGCTGCGGCGCGAACTCGAGCCACTGAATTGCCTCCCTTATCTCGGCGCGGGTTTGCTTCTCACGGGCGGCTGCTCCTTGATTAAAGGCATCGATCAACTCGCGGAAGAAGTCTTTGGCCTGCCGGTGCACGTCACGCATGCGCAGCGGATTTCCGGCATCACTTCTGCTTTCGAGAATCCCCAGCTTTCTGCAAGCATCGGTCTGATCAAATACGCACAGGCCATGCTGCCCGAGCGCCCAAAAAGCGTGCTCTCGCGTATTGCCCGGAAGCTGAAGTTTTTCGCGCTCGTCGTTTTCTCCGCGTTTCTCGCCGCTCTCTTTTACGTGCTCCATAACTCGTAATCAGCCCGCCCACTCGCCATGCTCGAAATTCCTCGCAACTCCTCGGAAGCTCATCTCCCGCGCATCAAAATCTTCGGACTCGGTGGCGCCGGATGCAACGCGCTCGACCGCATCGCCCTCGACGGCATGCCGGGAGAAGATTTGGTTGTTATAAACACCGACGCCCAATCGCTCATCGCGTCGGTCGTGGAAAACAAAGTGCAACTCGGCCAGGCGATGACCCGGGGATTGGGAACGGGCGGCGATCCGGAGGTGGGCCGCGCAGCAGCGGAAGAAGGAACCGGCGAAATCCTGGCGGCCATTGCGGATGCGAATATTCTGTTTCTTGTGACCGGCCTGGGCGGCGGCACGGGATCGGGCGCGGCTCCGATGATCGCGGAGATCGCGCGGCAAAACGACGTGATGGTGGTGGTCTTTGCGACCTTGCCGTTCCAATTCGAAGGCAAACGGCGCACGCTGCAAGCGATGGAGTCGCTCGCCGCGCTGCATCAGATTGCCGATGTCGTGATCTGTTTTGAAAACGACAAGATGGGTGAAGCGGTTTCTCCCAAAGCTAGCATTCAGGAAGCATTTGCCGTCGCCGATGCCACCATCGGACATAGCGTTCGCGCACTGGCCGCCATGGCAGTACGGCGCGGGCCGGTCCATGCAGGATTTGATGAAGCAGCTTCCGTGGTGCGGGGCGATCAAGTTCGCTCGCTCTTCGGTTTTGGCGAGGCCACTGGGAAAAATCGCGCCTTCGAAGCGCTGGATGCCGCGCTCAAATCGCCGCTCCTCGATCGTGGGCGCCGCTTGCGTGAAGTAGAGCACGCCCTCGTGCAGGTCGCCGGTGGCCCCGATCTCACATTGAATGAAGTGCAGATGCTCATGGAGGAAATCCATCGGCACATCCCCGAGCACACGCGTCTCTTCTTCGGCGCCGCCGTGGATCCGCAGCTCTCAGGGCGCGTGGCCGTAACCATTCTCAGCAGCGTCCCGGCTGAATTGGCGGTGGAAGCGGCTGCTCCAGTGACGGCGCCTCAAGCCACTCGTCACGTACCGGCACCTGCGCCAACCTCTGCACCTGCGCCGGTCGAAGAGTTTGAACTGGCAGCTGAGCCGGAATTGGATTTGGAAGTGGAGCAAGTAACCGAAGAGCCCGAATACGAGGAAGAAATCGCCGCGGAAGAAGTGGAGGCCGAACCGGAGGTTGAAATCGAACCCATCGCTGCCATCGCTGCGGCGCAACCACCGATGGCCGCGCCCGCGCAAAAATCGCTATTTGCTCCGGTGCGCCGTGAGCGACCCACTGCACCTTCCACTCCGCCTGCCGCCGCGCGCGAACCGAAGGCGGAACAGATGCAATTCGAGCCAGTCAATCGCGGCCGTTTTGAGAAAAGCGAGCCGACGATTATCGACGGCCAGGATCTGGACGTTCCGACCTTTCTGCGGCGGAACGCGCGGCTGCGATAGCGCATTCCAACGCGGCGCAATCACTCTTTCTCATCGTCGCCGGTCAAGGCAACCTTGTGTTTCCCGTGCACACTGCATATGCCTGTCTTAGCAGAGAGAACGAACACCACGTCATCGGATAATCCTGTAACTAACCTGTTACCCTCTTTCAGTTTAGCCTTTCCGATGGCCGTTAGTTCGCCCTTCTCCATGTCATAAGTTAATTTGTCTGCGCGAAGCTCAATCCTGGGGTCAACAACAGTTACAATGACATCTCCGGAAAAAGTCGCGATGTGATTGGTCGAGTCGTAATTCCCTTCAGCGCTGGAAACGGTGACATTTTGATACTTCGCTACACTTTTTCCTTTGAGAATTGCCTGACCATTTTCAAACTTCAAAGCTTCAGCCCTCAAATCGAGGACATCCGGTAGATCTTTAGGTTTTGAAGGAGTTACTTGCACTACAGCATCCGGTTTTTTGCTCGCATCCTCACCATTCTGCACTGCTTTCTCCACTTCTTCGTTCGCAGCGATCGGATTTACGACGGTGAGTTTTTCAGCGGTTAGCCGAAAGCCACCACTCTCGTCCGATTGATTTGGTTTTGATGAGTCCTTTTCGTCCACCGCGGCTCGCGTTATCGTAGCTCCAGCCATTCCGACAAAAACAAAGAGGGCAATTCCGGAAACACCGGCGAACCAGCCGCGCGACACCGATCGCCTATTCCTGGAAACGTCGAGAATTGCGACGATTCGCTGATTCAAAAGAGTCGCTCTCGCCATTGTTAGAGCCAAGGCTGTCCGATGGGGCAATGGCTTAAGCATTTTGACGATCACCAGCAAATCCTCAGCATATTCGGAAGGTCTTGATCCACCGGCCAAAACGAGATTATCACAAGCTTCTTCACAAGCATTCCGCCAGCATCGCGCCGCGAGCCAGACCAGAGGATTCCACCAATAAATCGCGCATGCCATACACGCGCAAAGCTGGATGAGCCAGTCCCCCCTTTGAATATGAGCCAGCTCGTGCCGCAAAACATGACGCAGACGCGAAGCAGGCCAAGATGCGCTGGCCGCGGGCAGCAGCACAACAGGCCGCAGCCATCCCCAAGTAACGGGCACTTCACACGAATCCGAGGACAGGATGCGCACAGGCCTTTTCACCGCTGATTGCTCATAAATTTCTGCAAACGCACCGTCGTCAGCCAAGGATAACGCGTCCCGCCTCATTTTTCGGAGAGAAATATAGCCGAAGGCAAAGTAGCCAGCGACGGCGGCGCTTCCCAAGCACCACACCATTTCTAAAACATGGCCCCCAGAGAAAGAGCCTTTTCCGAAATTTCCAGATACCGTCGTTGCACCTTCGGAAACAGGAATCGCCAACGTCACCATCTGTCGCGGAGCAGAAATCACCGGCAGCCAGCGCAATGGCAGAGTCGGTATAATCAACCGCAATCCGGGAAGAGCCAGGATTCCAAGTAACGCAATGCTCCAAATCAACGCGCGCCTCGCCGAGGAAATGCGCCGCAAGAGGAAGGTCACCCCAAATGCAGCGAGAAGAAGCGCCGTGCTTTTAATCGCAATATCCATAGGAAAATAGGAAAGGGAGTTCATGGCATTGGCAGAGGAATCAGGTTTACATAAAGTGAGGCATCCGGATCAGCGGCCCTCGCGCTTTGCTTTTTCGATGAGGCGCTCGATTTCGCTTAGCTCTTCAGCAGTCATTTTGGAGCTCTTCATATCGAGCAGCGCCGCCACGGCGCGAGCGGTCGAGCCTTCAAAAAACGTTTTGACCATTTGCTTAAGCGTCGAAGCACGCGCTTGGGCATGAGAAACCTTCGGTTTAAAAACATAACGAGGCCCCTGTTGCTCGTGCGTAATCAAATCCTTTTGCTCCAGCACCCGCAGCAAAGCTCGCACCGCAGAATAGGTAGGCGGATCTGGCAGGGCCTCTCGCACCTCGGCAGCCGTTGCTTCGCCGCAGGTGAATAGTATGTCCATGGTTTGGCGTTCGCGCCGGGAGAGATGCGTGTTCCAGTTCTTTTGCGTCACATGCTGAAAAAACAGCACCACACGGGATCATGCAAGTAAAAACATGCTGTTTTTTCAGCACATATATTCCCGAAAGGAAAAACTCGCCACCCACACGGGCATCGCTGCCGAATTTGGCTTGCCTTCTCCCCTGGCAGAGAGACGGATATGTCACCGATGTCCGTGGATTCTTTGACCGATCATTTCGCCGCTCTGGGCGTGCCCCGTCGTCCGTGGCTGGATGCCGATGAACTCAAAGGTCGGTTCCTCACGATCACCGCGTCGGGTCATCCGGATATCGGGGGTGATCCCGCCGTTTTCGCCGCAGTGAATGTCGCTTACACCACGCTGCGCCAACCGGGCGCTCGGTTGCGGCATCTGCTTGAACTCGAGTTTCCCGATACGCTGCGCACGTCGGTAGCCGCCATCCCGGAGGCCCTTTCCAAATGCTTCATGGAAATCGCCACGCTGCGCCGTGAGGCCGGTACTTTTATCAAGCAACAGGCCTCCGCCAGCGGTCCCCTGGCCCGCGCACTGCTCGTTTCGGAGCGATCCATGCTGCATCACGACTTGCAAAAGGCGGCGGAGCAATTGACGGAGATGCACGAGAAATGCCTTGAGGCCATTCAAGAAGCGGATGGCCTTTGGAAGGAGCATCCGGCACAAACCGCTCCGCGCCTCGCCGAAATTCAGCAGGAACTTTCCTATCTGGAAAAATGGTCCACGCAGCTTCGTGAGCTGTTACTCGAGTTGGAAAGTAGCGCGAGTTCGCCCGATATCGCCGGATGAAAGTTTCCTTCAGCGCCACCAATCCCTGCCATATGTATCCCATGGCCTGCGCGCTGGCCGGGCAAGGAGTCGATGTTTGTTATTACTCCGGCTATCCCGCGTGGAAGCTGGAGCAGCACGGCCCCGGAGGCGTCCGCCTGCGCATCCATAGTCTGCGGACCAATATCGTCTATGGATTGTTAAAACTGCCGGACCGCTTTCGACCTTCCGCGCGATCTTTATTTCTCTGGCAAGATCATTCTTTCGATCGATGGGTGGGACGCCACCTTGAACCGTGCGATTTTATCCATGGAATGCCCGGGCAGTGCCTGGATACTTTTCGAGCGGCGAGAAAACTAGGGATCAAAACCGTGCTCAATCACGCCACGGGGCCGGTCCGCGATTGGGTACGGATCATGGCGCCAGAATATGCGCGCGTCCGCCTGCGCCTCGAAGAGGTGTGCCCCTACGATGCTGCTTATTTCGCGCGCGAGGATGAGGAGTACGCTCTGGCAGACTATCATTGCGTGGCCTCGAGCGTCGTTCGCGATCAATTGGTTGCCACGGGAATTTCCACGGACCGAATCTGGACGATCCCCTACGGAGCGGATCCGCGCATTTTTCATCGCGATGATCAAGCGAAGCGTACCGGCTTTTACGTTGTTTTTGCCGGCCAGGTTTGCCTGCGCAAAGGCCTGCGCGATTTCCTGAAAGCGCTGGAAATCGCCGGCCAGCCCGAATGGCAGGTCGATTTTTTTGGAGGAGTCCCGCAGGAGGCGCGCTTTGATATCGACCGCTATCGTGGAACGGCGCGGCTAGCCCTGCACGGGCCCGTTTCCCAAAATCGTCTGGCGGACGAATTCCGGCGCGGTTCAGTGATGGTGCTGCCTTCGCTGGAAGAGGGTTTCGGCCTTGTCGTGCCGCAGGCTCTTAACTGTGGTTTACCCGTCATCGTGAGTGATCGCGTGGGGGCCAAGGACCTGATCCGTCATCGCGAAAACGGATCGATTTTTCCAGTAGGAAACGCCGAGGCGCTGGCCGAGGAATTGCGCTACTGGGAGACGCATCCATCCTATCCATCGGAGACCTGGGGATGGGAAGAGCCAGCTGTAAAATTAAAGGAACTCAGCAACGCGCTCGCAAAGTAAGTTAGGAGCGTCTCTCCCCTTGCGAATTCCCCGGCGCGTGGAACAAGGAATGCGTCATGAATCGCTTCCTGCATGAAGGCGTTCGCCCACTTTAAAACCCGCCCCCGGCAAGCCAGGCCGGAATCGCCGCCAGCGCCCGCCTCTGCCCCTACACCGGTGGTGGAAGACGGCGCCCCACCCCGGCCTTCCTGGAACGCCACGCTGGTAGGGCTGATCGGCCTGGCCTTTTCCTGGATGCTCAGCGGCGGGGACCATTCCTCCACCATTGCCCACTGCGGCGCCGTCGGCGTGGGACTCAGTTTTGGCCTGATCCTCCTGATTGAGGCTCGCTCGGGGTTGAAAAATCTGGTGCGCGCGGACCTGTTCGCGATGGCGTCGTTTTACTTTCTTACCCTTTACGAATTTCTCTTCTCTCAACCCTACTTTGATGCCCGCGTTCCGGCCTCCGGCGCGTTGCGAGCCTTGCATATCGTCCTCGTCGGATTCGCTGGACTTTTTATCGGCCGGCATCTTTGGCAACCGCGCACATCGCCCTTTGCCAAAATTCTCCAACGGGAAGTCGCCACAAGTAAAATCCTTCAGCTCTATTGGCTCTGCCTGATCCTCGGATATGTCTATATGCTGATGTGCTCGGGCTGGAATCCCATGACCATGCTCAAAGCCATGGCCGGCGTGCGCTTTTCCCAGCCGTGGGGACGCGGCCGATTGGGCGACTGGAGAGTCATCTTTTCGGAGTTGAGCCTTCTCATCTACGTCATCCCGCCAATCGCCGGGATGATGCTCGCGCGGCGCGAACGTTATACGGCATTTCAGATTCTGCAGGTGTTTGCCGGCCTTTTGCTTACTCTCTATTACGGTTTCTCCAGCGGCACCCGCCACCTTTTTGGCACTTACCTTGTTACTTTTCTCATCGCGTTTGCCTTCGCCTTGCCCGCCCGGAAACGCGGGCAATTGGTGACCGTCGCCGGTGCCTGCGGCGCGGCCATGCTCTTCGCCACTTATTTCATGCTGCAATTCCGAAACTTTGGATTGAAGGAATGGATGACAGGCAATTCACATCCGCGAGGTGAGCTGCAAGCGGAGTACGTCTTTGTCGATTATAACCTGCAAAGCATCGCCGAGGTGTCCGGCTTTTTTCCCGACGTCCATCCCTATCTAGGCTTTGAAATTCCGTACCTGGCGATTATTCGCCCCGTTCCGCGATTTCTCTGGCCAGGGAAGCCGGAAGGCATGTCGATTCGCATCGAGGACATCATGGGATACACGGATCAAGTAACGATTGCTGCCACCTTCGCCGGCGAAGCGTATATTTCCGGCGGGATGCTGGGAGTATTTCTCAGCGGCATGGTCCTCGCAGGCATCGCCGGATGGTGGAATTCGCTCGCCTCTCCCAAGAATTCCGAACTCGGCATCCTCGTGTATGCCTCCGGCTTTTTTGCCGTGGTGCTTACCATGCGCAGCCTTTTCGAATTTACCACGGCCATGATTCCCACGGTCGCATGTATGGCCATTGCCCAATTGGTGCTCTTCGGAGCGCAGGCGGGAATTCGCAAACTAAGCCGCGGCCCAAAGCGGTTGACGCGTCCCGTTCGGCCCGCAGCGCCAGGGCAGCGTCCGGGTGTGCTCCAGGGGAAGGGCTGAGGAAAGAATTTCCGGGCTCAGAATGATCAAAGCTGCGTTTCTCTCGGTGGTTCCTTCGCCTTACCAGCGCGATCTGTTCACGGCGCTGGCGCGACACCCGGAAATCAACCTGCGCGTCTTCTATATGGAGCGCGCGGCGCCCGATTCGCCGTGGCCCGAGAAGCCATTGGCTGAATACGAAAGCATTCTGCCGGGCTCATGGTTCTCGATCGGCCGGGCGCGATGCCATTTCAATTGGGCGCTTCCCCGAGTCGAAGATTACGACGTGCTGGTGTTAAATACGCTCATGTCACTGACGGGCCAATGGATGCTTCGCGCCAAGCTCTCTGCAGTACCCTGGATCTTTTGGGGAGAGCGTTTGCGTCCACGCAGAACCGGTTGGCGACAGGCGCTTCATGATCAAGCAACCGCGCCTTTGAATGGAGCAAACGCCATCGCCGGCATCGGCTCGCGGGCTACTCGGGACTATGCGGAGCGCTTTTCCAGGCCGCGGCATTTCAATATCCCCTACTATTGCGATCTTAAACCGTTTCTAGATACTCCGAGACGCCCCTCCGATGGAAAGACGGTTTTTCTTTTCTGTGGACAAATGATCGCACGAAAGGGTTTGGATTTACTCCTCGCAGCCTTTGCGCGGCTCGTGGAAAAGAACTCCGAAGTGCGCCTTCTGCTCGTGGGAAGGGAGGCAGATTTGCCCGTGGAACTCGCCAAGCTCCCTGCTCCGGCGCGGGACAGGATCCGTTATGAAGGATTTCAATCGCCCGAAGCGCTTCCGAGATACTTTGCCCAGGCGGACGTTTTCATTCTGCCCAGCCGCTACGATGGCTGGGGCGTGGTGGTTAACCAGGCGCTGGCGGCGGGTCTTGCCTTGATTTGCTCGGATGCCGTGGGGGCGGCGCACGATTTGATCGAAAGCGGTAAAAACGGATGCACTTTCCCGAGCGAAAATGCCGATGCTCTTTTCACGCAAATGCAGCAACTCGCCGCGGATCCCACACTTCGCCAAAGCTGGGGAGAAGCATCGCGAGGTGCTGCGCAGGCCTGGCATCCGGAGGCAGGCGCTTCCAAATGGGTCGAAGCATTCCACACCGTGCTCGATCGATGAAAATCCTGCTGGCGAGCACGAGCTCAGGCTCTCGCGGAGGAGGAGAGTTATATCTTCTCTATCTAGCCAGAGCGCTCAAGCAATGGGAGCACGAACCGATCCTCTGGGCCTCATCTCATCCCCGCATGGATGAACTGGCGGCTGCTTTTTCTGAAATCGGCGAGGTGCGACGTTCGAAATACCAAAATACCTATGATCGTCCCGGGCGCTCCATCGCCGCTTTTGCCGATCGCGGGACAGCCAGACGCATCGCCGCGGAGTGGCGTGAATCGGGGGTAGACATCCTCCATCTCAACAAGCAAAACCTGGAGGATGGACTCGACCTTTTGCATGCCGCAAAAGAAGCCGATCTTCGCGGGCTATGCACGATTCATCTTACCCAGAGCGCACGTTACTTGAAGGCAAAAGGCTCGTGGCTTCGGGATTGGGTGGCGCGCCGGGCGCTCGATGCCTATCCCGCGCATTTCGTCACGGTGCTGGAAAATCGGCGCAGCGACCTGGCCGATTTCCTCGGCGACGGTTTACGCATCCATACCATTCCCAACGGTGTGCCGCTTTTCGATTTAAGTACGCGTTCCTCCCTCCGTGCTGCGACACGTTCGGAGTTGGGATATAACAACGAAAACCTGGTCTTCGTCGGCGTGGGGCGCATGGTACCCCAAAAGCGGCCCATAGCGTTCCTGGAAAAAGCCGCCGTTATTCATTCCTCCATTCCCGCGGCGCGTTTTCTTTGGATTGGCGATGGTGCGCTCGCTTCCGATTGGGATCAATGGGTCCTCCAGCATGGAATGAGCGAAGTAATCACGCGCCTCGCCTGGAAAAAGGAAGTCTCACCCTACCTTTTCGCCGCGGATGTCTTTCTCCACATGGCGGAATTTGAGGGTCTTCCCCTTGCCATCCTGGAAGCTCTTTCCGCCGGTCTGCCATGCGCCATCTCGCGCCATCTTCTCGTGGAAATGCCGTGGCTTACGCCGGCAAACTCCATCGCAATTGAGGAAGACGTTTCTTGTCCTAAAATCTTCCTGGAACGCGAGTCCCTTCAAGCTATGGGAGTCGCGGCGCGAGCTCTCGCCGAACAGGAATTTTCGCTGGAAGTCCTCGGGAAACGCTACGTCGATCTCTACCAAAGCGCGCGCTCGTCGCGAACTTAACAGGGGAAGATTCTATCGAGCCGATGCCCTCTGAGGTGCCTCGGGCATCGTTTCACTTTCTGCCTAAATCGTTTCCGTCATTAGCAGCGGAGCGTTTTCATTCCTCATCGAAAACGAAAAAGACGACAATCGGACAACCAGAACTGCTAGGGCTCTCGATACAACAATGTGAACGAGCGATCTAATTATGTGCCACACCTGATAGCAGGTTATGCACCGCCTGTTTTACAGATTTAGGAGTTCGCTGGGTTTTACCGCATATTTAACTTGTGCACCAGCTCCTCCTTCTGATTTCGAAACTATTGAACGACATGAGTAAATACACTGCTTTCCGTTGTCCTGAAGACCTGTTGGAGCTGGCGAAGATCAAAGCTAGGAGAGACCGGCGATCCCTCAGTAACTACATCATCACGTTAATCGAAAAAGACGTGAAAGACATTTCACCAGAAGAAGCCGGGCGTCTCGCTGCTGCGAAAAAGCCCGTCCGGGAACTTCAAGCTACGCGGTAGCGCGAGCGTATAAATCACCCCAGCGGATTCGAAACACATCTCCGCTTCCCTCCCCCTACCCCCCGGTTTCAAAGATCACACATCCGGCGCACTTCGTCGATCGTTACCCGGCGCGAGAGCAAGCTGGCGAGAAAAGCGTCAGTGCCTGCGGCTCCTCGGATCCGGGAAATGTTTTCCGGATTTTCCAAACGCGAAAAGATCGCCCGTGCGATCTTCGTTTTTGGAACGATCTTGTCTCCGTACCCAGACAGATCACCGGGACCGGTAGCCATATTGCTCGACCAGAAGCGGACGAACTCTTTTCCCGCAACCACATTTGTCCCGAGATACACGACCGAATGTCCATGCTCGCGCTGCCCGATTTCTTCGGTCCAAAAAATCTTCATGAAGTCACCGGGCCGCGCCTCGGCAAAATCGGTAAAGTTCCTTCCCAAGTGCAGCTCGGTGAACAGCCGCGCCGTGCCCGGCCCGTTCGCATTCCATCGGCCCCATACTCCCTGGCCATCGCGCTGGTGCGCCACCAGCAGCGAGGGAAGGATGGAGGGATCGAGTGTGAATGCGCCCTGATGTGAGAGCTGATCGAGCGCCTGCAAAAACACGAGGTAGGTCGCACCGGAGCAAAAGCTGGGCTGCGCACACCGTGCGTCAACACGCAATCCACCGCCGGAAACACTGACGGCTTTCCCCAAGCCATCAAAGGCCACGCCCGAAGCCGAATACTTTCCGCCGGCAGGCATTGCCCGGATCGCTGCCAGCACCGCGTCATTGGGGGATGACGGCTTTGTTTCATGAACCACAAAAGGCAGATCGGGTTCATCCGCCGTCTGGCCTTCGAGCAAAGGCGCTACGAGAGCGCAGGCCATGGAAATACACGTTGGGAGAAACCAGCGAAAACGAAGCATGAAAGCGCGGAATTTACGCTCGGTGAGGCGCGGCGTCTAATGAACAAATCGGACAAAGGACGGACCCGGGCACATTCACTTTCTGGCACCCTCCCGCCATCATTCCGAGTGCGACTTGCGCCTCGCTTCTTCCTATGGTTCATGGATTGTACATCACCGTGGCTTCGTCCGACCAGCCATCCCCAGTTTCCGCCTCGCTTTCCACCCGCAGCCTTTACCGCCTCCTGTTCTGGGTACACTGGCGCTGTTTTCTCGCTTGGTTGCGTAGTGCGCGACGGGATTCGCCGCTCCTGATTTTCGCTCTCGGCGGATTGATGATCGGCTACGTGATCATTGGGTACTGGCTTTTCCGGACCGGCCTCGGACTTGTCTATAACGTTCCCGTCGTCGGGCATCTCCTCAGCCGCAGGATTCTTTTCCTCATCTTCGGCTTCTTTTTCGTGATGCTGGTGTTTTCCAATCTCATCATCGGCTACACGACGCTCTTTCGAAACCGCGAGACCACCTGGTTTCTTTCTCTGCCGATTGCCCACCGCAATATCTACCGGTGGAAGTTTTTTGAAGCGTTCACCATTTCGAGCTGGGCACTGATCTTCTTGAGCGCACCGATGATGATTGCCTATGGCCGGGTGCTGGAAGTGAATCCCATCTTCTATTTGGAAGTCGGCGCGGTCTATCTGCCGTTCGTGGTGATCCCTGCCCTCCTCGGTTCGTGGATCATGGTTTTTTTAGTGCGCTTCCTGGGCAAGCCGATCGTTCGCCGCGGACTTTTTCTATGCAGCGCGGCGATCATTGCTTTGCTGATCGTCGCGATTAAGCCAGTGACTGAAGCCGACACCATCGGCCAGCACGAGACCCGCGCTTTTGAGGAAATCGTTCGCCACACGCGGGTAAGCCAAAATCATTTTCTGCCAAGCGCCTGGCTCGCGGAATCGATCTTCGCGTGGAGTGAAGGCTTTGTGAGTCAGGGTGTGTATTTCTTTTTCCTGCTGCTCAGCAATGCCCTCATGGGGTTGATGGTGGGCTTCGAATTCGTAGGCCGCTGTTTCTATGGAAGTTGGGTCACAGCGCTTTCCTCACGCAGCGAACAATCCCAGCGGCGAGCGGATGCTCAAAAAGGTCGATCCGGACGCCGCACCCCGCTGGAATGGTTCATGGATTTGCTGCGACCTATTTCGCAATCGGGCACCGCGCTGGTGCTCAAAGACATTCGGCTTTTCTGGCGCGACCCGGCGCAGTGGACGCAGTTCATGATCTTTTTTGGCCTGCTCTGCATCTATGTAGTGAACCTGCGGAATGTGACAGTGAGCTTTCAAAACCAGTTTTGGGAAGCTGCCATCTCTCACCTTAATCTGGCAGCCTCCGCTCTCACTCTTTCCACGCTGACGACGCGGTTTGTCTTTCCGCAATTTAGTCTCGAAGGCCGGCGTATTTGGATTCTCGGGCTTTCACCGATCGGCTTGCAAAACGTGCTTTTGCAAAAGTTTTGGATGAGCTGGTTCGCCGCGCTCGGCGTCACGGTGGGCCTGATGATCGCATCCAGCCTCATGCTTGGTCTTCACTGGCCAAAGGTTTTCTTTTTTGTCGGCTGCATTTCACTGATGAGCGCATCGCTCTCGGGGTTGTCCGTGGGCTTGGGTGCGATCTTTCCCAATTTTAAAGAAGAGAATCCTTCGAAAATCGTCTCCGGTTTTGGTGGAACGCTGTGCCTGGTGATCTCGTTTATCTATGTCGTGCTCTTTGTCGCGCTCACTGCCGTGCCCGATATCCGCAGCAATATACCGCGCTTCGATTTTTTCATCGCCGATGAGTTTGCGTTGCTCCTCGCGTTGCTGCTGAGTCTCGCGGTTCTCTTTTTTCCGATGGCAACTGCGTGGAATCGCGCGAAAAGGCTGGAAATCTAGGCAACGAATCATAGACTCGCGTCTTAGCCTCACTTCGCCCATGCCCCAGCCCGCTCGTTACGACCAGGAAAACCTCGAGCTTCCGGAGGAGGAGCTCTCTCACGAGCACCTCGATTCGCAGGTTCAGAAAGCTCAAGAGCAATTGCTCTCGCTGAAGCGTCAGCAGGAAACCATCGAGCGTCAAAAGCGCGAGCTGGAAGAACTTTCGCGCCGTCAGGAGCAACTTCAGTCCGGCAAAACGGAGATGGTCGAAAAATTCACCCGCGCGATGGTCGTGGTCGAGCGCGAGGTGTACGACGCACAGAAGCGAGTGGAGCTGCTGCACGGCATCCACGAGACTTTCACCGCGCACTTGCAAAGCCTTGAGTCCATCAATCCCAAAGCATGGGAAGGGCTCGATATCAATCGAGAGCTCAACAAAGCGCTGAGCATGGTGGACGATGCGCGGGCCGAATATGGGAAAACCCTGCCGAAGATCAGTCCTGAATCGGATACAGATTCGAGCGATCCAGTAGCCGCGACTGCTGGCTACCAAATGGAGTACGGTTCCACCGAGCGAGATTTCCTCTATTGGCTGAAGGCGGGCACGGCCTTCACACTGCCTTTGACCATCATTGGCATCATCCTTTTGGTGATCATCTACACATTTCAGCCTCACTAGTTTTGCCGGTAATGCCTTCCAAACGGAACACGAGCAGCTCCAGCAGACGCCAGAAATCCTCCACCCCGCTCGACGCCGCACAGAGAAAGATCGCCGAGGAGGAGGCGAAGTTGCGTGCACAGATGGAGAAGTACGAGCAATTGATCGCGGAGGCCCCAAAAATCGCCGCCGAGCGCAAGCGAAAAGCCGAGGAATTGGAACGCGTTCGCCGGGAGGAAGCCGTTCGCCGGCGTGCCAAAATCGAGGGCCGTTTTGGTCCCTTAGGCTTGCCGGATCGCCGCTACGAACTGAACGCCGGCGCTCCTGCCAAGCAGCGTCGCCTGCGCGCAGAACGGAATCGCGGGCGTTTCATGTTTTTCGTGCTGCTGCTCGTTTTTGGGGCAGCACTGGCGTACCTTTGGTTCACGGTGACGCACGGCAGGTAGGCGCTTCTCTGCGGAAGAAGTTGAATCAGATGGGGTCTGCCCGTTAACTTCCCCGTCCCATGTCTGCCGAATTCAACGTCCGCTACACCGCGCAACTGGCGCGCCTGAACCTGAGCGAGGAAGAGATCGCCACTTTTCAGACTCAGCTCTCTCAAGTCCTGGAGTATGTGGAGAAGCTGAAAGCCGTGGACGTGAGCGGCGTCGAACCGACCGCGCATACGAATCCGGTCTTCAACGTTTTCCGCTCGGATGAACCCCGCGATTGGTTCGACTCTCAGGCGGCTTTGGCCAATGCACCGCGCCAGGCCAACCAACTCTTTGTCGTCACCAAGGTAATCGATTGATTCATGGATCTGACCTCCCTTTCCGCATCGGAACTTCAGGCAAAACTCCGCACGCGCGAGGCATCGCCGGTCGAGGCCCTCACCGCGCTCGAAGCGCGCATCGCCAGCGTGGACGGCAAAGTACATGGTTATCTTTCGCGCAATTTCGACGCCGCTAAGCGCCTCGCGGAATCGGCGGACGTCTCACTTCCTTTGGGTGGTGTGCCGATCGCGATCAAAGACGTGATCAATGTTTCCGGCGAGCCTTGCACCTGCGGCTCGAAAATTCTTCGCGGTTATACTTCAAACTACGACGCCACGGTCATTCGCAAGCTTCGTGCGGCGGGCGCGATCCCATTTGGCAGAACAAATATGGATGAGTTTGCCATGGGCTCTTCCACGGAGAATTCCGCTTACCAAAAAACGCTCAATCCGTGGGACACTACGCGTATCCCGGGTGGCTCGAGTGGCGGGTCTGCCGCGGTCGTGGCTGCGGATGAAGCGTTCGCGGCGCTCGGGTCCGACACCGGCGGCTCAATCCGGCAACCGGCGGCACTTTGCGGCTGTGTCGGGCTGAAACCTAGTTATGGCCGTGTGTCGCGCTTTGGCCTCGTGGCATTTGCCTCCTCTCTCGACCAGATCGGGCCTTTCACCAAGACGGTTCGTGATGCAGGGTTGTTGCTGAACGCTATATCCGGGCGTGATCCGCATGATTCGACCAGTCTTGATGAACCGGTGCCTGATTACTGTGCGCTTCTTGGGCGCGACCTCAAAGGGGTGCGGCTCGGCATGCCCAGGGAGTATTTCATCGAAGGCATCGATCCACAGGTAGATGCCGCCGTGCGCGCCGCCATCCGGCAGTACGAATCTCTAGGCGCGGAAATCGTTGAGGTCTCGTTGCCGAATACCGAGCACGCCGTGGGCGTTTACTATATCGTAGCGACGGCGGAAGCCTCTGCCAATCTCGCGCGATTCGATGGCGTGCGTTACGGTCATCGCGCCGACAATACGGCCAATCTCCTCGATCACTATGGCCGCACTCGCGAGGAAGGATTTGGGCCTGAAGTGAAACGCCGCATCATTCTCGGCACGTTCGTGCTAAGCAGCGGCTATCACGATGCTTACTATCTGCGCGCACAGAAAGTCCGCACGCTCATCCGGCATGATTTCACCCAGGCCTTCGAAAAGGTGGATGCCATCATTTGCCCGACATCGCCTGAGGTCGCCTTCAAAATCGGCGACCGCAATAACGATCCCTTACGCATGTATCTCGCGGATATTTTCACCATTGCCGCCAATCTCGCGGGCATCTGCGGCATCTCGATTCCCTGCGGGTTTGCCAGCGTCGAAGGCAAACAACTGCCCATCGGTCTGCAACTACTCGGGAAACCCTTTGAGGAAGCCAAGCTTCTCCAAATCGCCGACGCCTACGAACAAGTAACTAACTGGCGCAAGACGCACGCCCCGCTGTAAAATAATTGACGCGCTCGAATTGACCTGGCGAACTCGCTCGCGTTCGACCGCCTGTGCAGCGTCGATCTGCATTGCGGCATGGTCGGCAAGCGACTTTGGACATTAGCGACTCCGGTCAGTTCACGCGAATTCGCACCTGTGATCGAGAATATGCCAAAAACTTCGGCCGACACCGACCCATTCTGTGATTCCGTAAATAAGAAACGGCCAACCGCGCCTACGCTGCCTTCTCCATCGCCTTGTGCCCGAGCAATTTCAGCGCTTGCTGCAACTGCGCCACCTGAAGCGGCTTCTTGAGCACCGTCACCGGGCCGTAGCGGAGAATATTGTCGAGCATCTGACTGTCCGGATAGCCCGTGATGATCACGATCGGCAGATCCGGGTACTTGGCCTTGGCCACCGCATACACTTCGTCACCAGTGATGTCCGGCAACTGCAGGTCGAGGAAACAAAAGTCGAATTTCTGCTTTTCCAAAGCCGCCAGCGCCTCCTTGCCTGAACCGACCACTTGCCGGCTGAAGCCATTTTTCTTCAGGAAAAGCTTAAACATGTCCTGGAGCGACTCATCATCGTCCACCACCAGCACCGTTGGCTGCCCCTGCTCCTCTGCACGGAGTACATCTCGGTCGAGCGCGTCCTTCTTCACCCTCCAGCGGCCTCCGATTTGGATCGCCGGCAATTGCCCGCGTTGCACAAGATAATACACCGTAGGCAAGGGGATCCGGAGGTATTCCGCAGTCTCCTTGACGGTCATCAAATTATGGGGTCTCTCGCCGTCTGACATAATGACTATAAAAACCAAACACTTCTCTCTGGGCAGTGTAAAGCATTGTTTCAAAAAACTTTAGGGTCTGAACCGAAACCCAACCCAAAAGGGGAAGCGCGGCTTCCAAAATGGGATAGTACACAAAACAGAACGCTTGTAAAATACTCTCTTCGAGCTTGTTGCGTTCGTCTTTTTAATCCCGCAGGAAAACCCTTTTCTTCGGCGAAGACCCCTTTTCCTCCTGCCTGGCTGTACTTTTCCCAAATCTGGCGCCGATCCGAGTCTCCCCCATGACACTCCCCTTTTTCCCCGAATACCAGCCCAGACTTGCCAACGGTCTGCGACCTACTACATTCGCCACTCTTTTCCCGGCACGAACATGAGCGCCCTCTTTCTAAAAAGATTTCTTCAACGTCCGATGCAGGTGGCTTCGGTCGTCCCGAGTTCGAAGACACTCATTCGCAAGGTCATCAGCAAGATGGATCTGGCGAAACCGCGGGTCATCGCCGAGTTTGGCCCAGGCGAAGGATGCCACACGCGGGAGATTGTCCGGCGGATGCATCCCGATTCCACCCTCCTCCTTTTTGAGCTCGATCCTGAGCTCGCCCGGTACCTGGAGAAGCAATTTGAGGGAGATCGCCGTGTCTCGGTGCTCAATCGCGATGCCGCAACGCTCGCGGAGGAGCTGGCCCGGCGCAATTTTCAGCACTGCGACTACGTGGTTTCCGGCATTCCTTTCAGCATTTTAGAGGCGGAAAAAAAGCGCGAACTCCTGCTCAAGATCCACGAGAGCCTGGCGATGGATTGCCATGCCGCCTTCATTATTTACCAGGTGACGAACGAATTGGTGGGGCATTGCCGCCATTTTTCCCGCATCGAAAGCGAGTATTGCCTGCGCAATCTGCCGCCCATGTTCGTGACGAAATTCTACAAAACAGCCAATGGAGCGGGGACGAATGGCCACTCGAATGGGGTCAATGGCCACAAACTCAACGGTAACGGGAAACACTAAAATTTGAAAATGAGCGCACCGAAAATCGCGCTCGCGGAGTCGGCGGACGAGATCACACGCTGCTTTCCGGTGATGCATGAGCTGCGGCCGCATCTGCAGGCGGAGAGTTTTGTGAGTCGCGTGCAAGAGCAGCGCAAGGAAGGCTTCGAACTCGCTTTTCTGGAGGCGGACGGCGAAGTGCGCGCTCTCGGAGGCTTTCGGATCATGACCAATCTGGCGTGGGGCCGCTTTCTCTACGTTGATGACCTGGTGACGCACGCCGCTGATCGCTCCAAGGGCTACGGCGAAATGCTGATCCAATGGCTGATCGCTCGCGCCCGGGCGTTGGGATGCGAGCAGTTTCATCTGGATTCCGGGGTGCAGCGCTTCGGCGCGCACCGCTTTTATCTCTCGCAGCGGCTCGACATTACCTGCCACCATTTCGGCTTGGATTTGCGAGGGTAAGCCCGGCGGGAAGGCGAGCGTTTGGGAAGCGAAAAATTGCGCGCCGGGAGTGCGTTTCCGCGTTCCTTATTGCTTCCCATTTTCCCATCTCTTTCAGAAACTACTCGCAACCCCAAAATTTCTCCCGCCATGTCTAGCACTCGAACCGAAAAAGATTCCATGGGCACGATGGAAGTGCCTGCCGAAGCCCTGTACGGCGCCTCCACGCAGCGCGCTGTCCTCAATTTCCCTGTCTCCGGCTATCGCTTTGGACGGGAATTCATCCGCGCCCTCGGCATGGTCAAATGGGCGGCCGCGGAAGCAAACCTGGAACTCGGAAAACTCGACGACCATCGTGCAACCCTCATCGCTCAGGCGGCAGAGGAAGTGATGGCTGGAAAACACGATCTGCATTTCCCGATCGATATTTTTCAGACGGGTTCCGGCACTTCGACCAACATGAACGTCAACGAGGTGATCGCGAACCGCTGCTCGCAGCTCGCGGGCAAACCGGTGGGTTCGAAAGACCCCGTGCACCCCAACGATCACGTGAACATGGGGCAATCAAGTAACGACGTAATCCCCACGGTCATCCACATCGCCGTGGCCGAGCGCATCCGCAAATATCTCATGCCGGCGTTGGAAGCGCTCGACGGGGCGCTGGAGCGCAAAGCCCTGGAGTTCTGGCCGGTCATCAAGATCGGGCGCACCCATCTCATGGATGCCACTCCGGTGCGGCTCGGCCAGGAATTCTGCGGCTACGCCAAACAGATCGAGTACGCGCGGCTGCGGGCCGGCAACGCCATCGCCGCACTCGAGGAACTGCCTCTCGGCGGCACCGCGGTCGGCACAGGCCTCAATTGCCATCCTGATTTTTCGGCCATTGTCATGCGTCATTTGTGGAATCAGACCGGGATCGCTTTTAAAGAGGCGCGCAATCATTTTGAAGCGCAGGCGGCCAAAGATGGAGTGGTTCAAGCCAGCGGCCAGCTCAAGACCATCGCGGTAAGCCTGACCAAGATCGCCAATGACATTCGCTGGCTCGGATCGGGTCCGCGCTGCGGCATCGGCGAAATCCTGCTTCCGGAAACGCAGCCCGGTTCGTCGATCATGCCGGGCAAGGTCAACCCGGTGATGAGCGAAGCGGTCATGCAAGTCTGTGCAAAGATCATCGGCAACGACGCCACCGTTACTTGGGCCGCGGCTAATCTGGCCAACTTCGAGTTAAACGTCGGCATGCCGGTCATCGCTCAGTGCATGCTCGAGTCCGTGCGCCTGCTCACCAATGTCATCAATATTTTCCGCGAACGCTGTGTCGAAGGCATCAAAGCAAACGCCGCACGCTGCGCCGAACTCGTGGAATACTCCATGGCCATGGTCACCAGCCTCGTACCGCTCATCGGTTACGATCGCGCCGCGGAGATCGCCAAAGAAAGTGCCCGTACCGGCAAAACCGTCCGCGAACTTTGCCGCGAGCAAAAAGTCCTTCCCGAAGAAGAACTAAACAAAGCCCTCGACCCCGCAGAGATGACCAAACCGGGTGGCGAAGGGGCTGCGGGTGGGTAATTAACAAGACATTTTCTCTGGAAGACAAGCCAAGAAAGTAGCCAGTAATATGGGGAGAAAAAGTACTTTATATATAGATTTAGGCATTTGCACTGAGCGCATCGAGGTTGAGGAACTCAGCTAAATCTGTCGGTGAAGATGTAATCCTTGTTACCCCCAAACTGAGCGCTTCGGAGCTATACTGGCGAGCACCACGGGAGCTACAGAAGATGATAAAGGGAATCTGCGTATCGCTCCCACGAACCGCCTTGAGAAAATCAATGCCTGCATGCCAGTTCTCAACACCATTCTCTCGACGTCCCATATCTGATATAATGCCGCTATACTTTCGACGGCCGAAGAGTAAAAGTGCTTCAGAGGTAGAGCTGGCTAAATCCACTTTGACTCCCAAATTAGTTAGTTGCTCGACGAAGTAACTGTTACTCTTCGGGTGATCGTCTACCCACAGAATAGATGTCATCGACCCCACGTGTATCACCTCTGTTGCTCTTGGCGCAGCAAGGTCGGCCAAGACTTTTGGCGTCGTGCCGAAGTCGTCGATGCGCTTCCGTAGCTCGACAATCTGGGTTTGAAGGTCTGCGATCAGATTTCGTTGCTGTTCACTCACCTCGTCCATTGTAAGTTCTTGGCCTCCCACTTTTAGGGTGAATTTACGCGATTTTGCGGATTCAATGATGCTGGCAACAGCTGGCCGAAATAAACAGACAATTCCAACCACGATACACGGCCACGCGAAAGTAGCGAGAGCCTCAAGGAATTTGGAATATCCGTCCATAATCGATTCGGGCAGCAAAGGCTTGATGAGGTATAAGTAGAAAATTGAAGTATTAAAAGCAGCATTTTTACAAAGTGCAGGAACTTGGATGAGATATGATCCAATCCCCCTTCCTGAAGAAGTCCTTGTTAGATTGTCCGAACGAAGCCGCGAGAAATTTTACGCGGATCAATGCATCCCGAAGGATCTTTGGGGGCAATAATAGACTGAGAAGTAAAACGCCAACGCGGGGAAAAAAGATCCACGATCTCTCCCAATGAAAAGCGGATTTACGCAACGAATCTTTCAATCCCACCGAAAATCCCACCATTGTCATCCATGCCCACCTCCGCAATATTCCCGGCGTGTTTCTCGCTCACAGCTTCGCATTTCTCAATCCCGGCGATTTGAGTGACGGCGAGATTTTACTCTGCTTGCACGAGACCATCCCGCCCATTGGAGTGCGGGCGCCTTCGTATCGCTTTCATATCCGGCGTGCAGAGGATCGTGCAAAAGCCGGGAGAATCGAGCTGCGGGTGGCGAATACCTCCGACATCCTGCTCTACGCGGGGCATATCGGCTATCACGTGGATACGGCGTTTCGAGGCCGCCACTACGCGGCGCGTGCCTGCCGCCTGCTCTACGATCTCGCCCGGCGGCACGGGCTCCGCGAAATCTGGATTACTTGCGATCCCGATAACCTGGCTTCTCGCCGTACTTGCGAGCTGGCGGGCGCTAGCTTTGTCTCCATCGTGGCTGTGCCCGAATATCATCCCTTTTACAAAGCAGGCAGCCATGCCAAATGCCGCTTTCGCCTGGACCTCAATTCCATGCCAGTGTCTCCCGCCCCTGCGGTCAATCACTGAACTGCATTCTCAGACTGCCTTTAGATATTGGTCGCGGGTAGTTGGTAGATGAGAGTTGTTTGGCAACCACCCCGTGCTATACGGAATTCACCCCAAAATCCCATGCGGCGTCATCTCTTCCGCAACGGCCTCCTTTTTCTCGCCGCGCTTTCTTCGACTTCGGCTTTCATGCATGCGGAAGCCCCGTTTGGAAACGTGGTGGTGAATATCGACGATCTTCCCGCGCAAATCCCGGCTTCCAACACGATTTCCGTCTCACCGGCTGCACGCCGCATCGGCATCGAATTGGGCTATCCTCGCAGCTCGCAACTAGCCTCCCGCATCCGTTTCAAGCTCGATGGTGTGGACGAAGGCTGGCGGGAGGGAAAAGGAGACATGGAGGTCGCTTTTCGTTTTTTTGACGCCTCGGGAGACCAGATCAGCCAGCGCTCTTTCTCCGTCACTGGCAAAAGCGCGGGGTGGGCCGGGAGCCTGGAAAAATCGACCTTCACCCATCGGCGCGAGACCCTCACCGTTCCGGCGAAAGCCACGAGTCTGTGGGCGGTCCTTTCTTCCGCGGGGCCGCCGGAGACTCTCGGACAATTCACCGTCGAGGGCCTGTCCGTTTCCCGGACTGCTGCCGATCACCCGCCTGAGGTGATCATCCACCTCCCCTCCTCGCGCGAAATATCGGCCTCGCCGGATGCCCCTCCGCCTGGCTGGGTGGTGGATGGAATTCGCCGGAGCATGGCCAAGATCACGCATTTCGGCGACGCCGCGCAATCCGAAGGGCTGTCGATCATCGATGATGATCCCAACGCGCACGCCGAGTGGCATACCTTCCGGCAGGCAGCGCCACCGGTCACGCCGGGAGAGCAGTTACTTGTTGAATGGAACGAGGTGTTTTCCATCGGCCTCGCGGCACAGATCGAGATTAGTTATCCCGTACCGCCTTCGGGCAACTGGCCATTTCGCATTTCCCGGCTGGACGTTTTTGGAAACCCTGTCGGGACAGAATCGGTCATCTATTTCAACGTACCGCCGCCGCTGTGGAAACGGTCATGGTTTTGGGTAGTGATCACGGTACTGGCCGCCGCAGCGCTGCTGGCGATCAATCGTTATGTCGTGCATCGCAAGGTCCGTGAAGAATTGTTGCTGCTCCGCCAGGAACGAATGCTCGAACAGGAGCGGCTCAGAATCGCCCGCGACATTCATGATGATCTCGGAGCACGCGCCACACACATTTCTCTCGTAAGCGCGCGCGCGGAAGAAAACGCGTCTTCCGCGGAAAAAGCGCGGGCCAGTTTCGAGCAAATCTCCGCCCTCACGCGGGACCTGGTCTTTTCCCTTTACCAAATCGTCTGGGCGGTAAATCCGGAGAACGACAATCTCGAAGCGCTCGCCAATCACTTGTGCCAGATATCGAGCAAACTGTGCGCGTCTGCCAACCTTCCATGCCGGCTTCACGTCTCCGAATTGCCGCCTCGCTTTCCTGTTTCCAGCGATGTCCGCCATCATGTGAGCATGACCGTTTGCGAAAGCATTAACAACGCAATCAAGCATGCCAAAGCGAATGAACTAAGCATCTCGCTCTCGTTTGAGAATTCAGTGTTGTCTATCTCCATCCGCGACGATGGCCAGGGATTTCAATTTGATTCAACGCGCGCCGGAAACGGGCTAAGCAACATGCAACATCGCATTGAGGAACTCGGCGGCTCAGTCTCCATCGAAAGCGCGCCCGGGAAAGGCACTACAGTGCACATTACGCTGCGGCTGAATCCACCGACGCGTCCTTTGGCGGCGAACTGATCCCGCTTTCTACAAACCAGCGCTCGCTTGCGGCCGGTGCTTCGCCACTGCTTCGACGCGGCTCCTCACGTGCATCTTGGTGCAAATGTTTTTGACGTGCGTGCGCACCGTTTCGATGCCGATCTGAAGTTTATCGGCGATTTCTTTATAGATATAACCTGAGGCCAGCAGGTCGAGAACCTCGCTTTCTCGCGCGGAAAGCCCGTGCGAATCGCGAGCCAATTCGCCCTCGTGCTGAAAATGCTGAACCACTTTCCGCGCAATATAACTGGAAAGCGGCGCACCGCCCTCCTGCACATCGCGAATCGCTGCCAGAAGCTTGCTCGGTGAACTGGATTTAAGCAGGTAACCACTCGCTCCTGCCCTCAGGGCTCGGAAGATCATTTCGCTATCTTCGTACACCGTGACCATGATGATTTGCAGATTCGGCAGCGATTTCTTCAACTCGGCCACACATTCGATGCCCGATATTTTCGGCAGCTTGATATCCATCAAAACCACATCCGGCGGCCGCTTCGGGATGGCTCGCAAGGCATCTTCCCCGGAGGAATAGGCTCCCAGGCATTGCAAATCCGGCGCATCGCCAAGAATCCGGACCAGCTCTTCGCGGAGAGCCCGGTCATCTTCGACAATGACGACGGTCTTTAGCATATAGGGATTCTAAAGCACACAACGAGCCCCGCAAGACGCGTTTGCGCATGACGAAAATAAATCCATCTGCTCCCCGCTTTGGGGGATAGGCAAAGTTAGTTTATTGCTTTTTTTCCGACGTTCTCTCAACCCGGACGCCACTTCGCCTCGACGACATCGCCATGCTCGGGATGCGTCGGATCGAGGCTGCGGAGTTCGAAAGTGGCGCCATTTTCACCGAGTGTTAAATCCACCCATCCGCGCGGCTGGCCGGGTTTGAAGTTCCAGGCTGTCGCCGGAAGGTTCACGCAGTGGACGCCTTCCTCGACAAAGGAATTCCAGTCGTGCGTGTGCCCGAAGACCAGCGCCTTTACTTGTTTGCGCGGCAGGATCACGTCGTAGATCGCACGGGTATCGATGAGACCGGCGATCTTTGGCCGGAAATCCGGCTGATGATGCACAAAGACCAGCGCCGGTTTATCCCGCTTGGCATCAAGTTCGCGGGCCAGCCATTTCAATTGATCATCCCCCAAAAAACCCGGCGTCTTGTTGGTATCGATGAGCGAATCGAGCATGAAGAAATTCGCACGCGGTGTGCTAAAAACGCTGATCTGCCGATCCGTCATTTCTGGCAAGCGCGATTGATCCGATGGGAATGCCGTCCAAAAACTTTCACGCTGATCGTGATTTCCCATCGCCAGATAGAGTGGGATGCCCGCTTCACGGATGGGATGAACCGCTTCGCGAACGATGGCGTAATCCTCGGGCAATCCCAGAAGGCAGGCGCAATCACCATTGACTAGCGCAACCGATGGCCGGGGCCGAAGAGCCAGAATCTCCTCACGCGCTTGCAGAAAGCTCTGGTACGGATTGACTCCCGACTTATGTACAAAATCAGGATTGCCGCTGAGATGAATATCCGAAAGCAGCGCGATGCGGTGCGGATCGATGGGGATTTCCGCGGCATGCAGCCAGCGTGGAAGCAAACTGGCCCCGACTGCCGCGGCTGAACGAAACAAGAAACGCCGACGCGATACAGGAGGGAGAACGACAGGCATAGAGAGAAAGGAAGGAAACTCTCAACTCTCAACGGCGAACTCTCAACATCCAAGTTCGACTGCCCGTCCAGTCACGATTGATCGTGCCCGGAATCACGATCAGCGAGATCAAGCGCGTGTATTCACGCTAAACTGCCAAGGCCGTCTACTTTTTCGGCTCAGCAGGCTTTTCGCTATCTTTCTTATCTGATGCGGGGGCGGGAGCCGCGGGCTTTTCTTCCGTCGTGGCCGCTGGCTTCTGTTCAGCTTGCGCAGGCTTCGTCGCTTCGGGATTATTCTTCTCAGCGGCAGGAGCCGGTTGGGCCGCTGGAGCAGGTTTGGCCTCACCGGATTCGGCTTTAGGGGCCTCAGCTTCGCTCTTTGGCGTATTCGCGGATGGCGCGGACTCCTTCGGCGCCGTTTCCTTCTTCAGCTGTTGCGAGTAGCGCTGCGCTTCCATGGCAAATGAGCTGCCTTGGAATTGACCGATCACCGTCTCATAAGCACGGCGCGCTTCTTCGGCCTTGCCTTGTGCCTTGAGCACTCGTGCTTGTCCCATCCATCCCACGGGTGCTGCATAGCTATTGGGGAAACTGGTCGTCACTTTCTGATACGTCGAAAGCGCTCCGGCCAAATCTCCCTTGGCCTCGAGATCCGACGCCAGGCTCGCATAAGCTCCCGCAACCAGCACGTGTGTGGAGTGTTTCGCGACGAAATCCTTCAAAGTGGAAATCGCCTCATCCAGTTTTCCCTCCGCGCGCAAATGATCGGCGAGCATCAATTCCGCGCTCACTCCCGCTCCCGTGCGCGGATAGTCCGCTGCTACCTTCCGAAAATCATCCGAGGTCTTTGCGCTCGCAAACGCGGCCTGCGCCGCAGCGCGCGTCCGTTGCTCGATCATCTGGTAAACTCCAAAGACGATAATCGCCCCCAGAAGCAGACCGGTGTACAAGATGATCTTGCTTTTGTGACGAATCCAAAATTCGAGCGGATCGAATCCGGCATCGTCCGTCATCGAAGTGGTCGTGGGAGCTGGGTCTGACATAAAAGGGGCGGTTAAGCTGGCAAAGGGTCGGGGCGCTGACAAGTGATATTCACCCGCCTGGAGAGGACGGGTCCGTGACTGTGCCATTCTGGCCGCAGGCATGGATCAACCCGTGGCCTTGGACTTTAGGGGTTGGATCAGTCTCTTCGGGAGATCGTCTCGAAGGTCTGCTTTGTCCGAACGATGCTGTCCGCCGGAGCGACCCCGCGCCAGTTGGTTCCAGGGTAAATAATGGTGTTCCGGCCGATGATCGATCCGGGATTGAGGACGGCGTTGCAACCGATCTGCGCCCGGTCACCAATGATTGCTCCGAATTTCTTCAAACCAGTCGGCAGATGCCCTGCGGGCGTGTGGATGGTGATTTCCGAACTATCGAGCTTCACGTTTGAGAGGACGACCCCGGCTCCAAGATGCCCGCGATAGCCGATGATGGAGTCGCCCACGTAATTGAAATGCGGAATCTGCGCCTCTTCGAAAATGATTGAGTTTTTGAACTCGCACGAATTACCGAGCACACAGCCCGATCCAACGATGACATTTTCCCGGATGTAGCATCCATTGCGAATCTCGCATCCTTCCCCGATCCAAGCCGGTCCTTTGATCATGGCGCCCTGCTCGACGACGGTGCCTTTCCCGATGAAAACTGCGCTGCTGATAAATGGCTTGCCGATCGTCCGGCCCTGAATCGCCGGCTTCAGCCGGAATTGCAGGTAGCTCGTGATCTGCTTGAGCGCGTCCCACACGTTTGTGGAATTCTCGAAGAGCATGCGGTGCTCGGTATGATTCAGATCGAGGTAGCTGGACGGAGGAAAAGGGTCGGACATGGCCGTGGGTGGTGTTGTAACGCGTCAATTCTCTGAAGGGAAGCCGGATGCGATTAGGAGAGCAACACCCAACTCTCGACTCTCAACTTTCAACACCCAATGAATCGGGGAACGCAAAGACTGAGATTCAAGAATGGCGTCAACGACGCCGTTCGACGAATCCCGAGCGACTAAGTTGGATGTTGAAAGTCGAGAGTTGAGAGTTGGGTGTTTCCTTTCCATCTATCCCGGCGTGACCTTCGGCCCTTCCTTCGTATCTTTGACGATCCAGCCCAACTCGGCGATGCGGTCGCGCAGTTGATCGCTGAGCGCCCAGTTTTTCGCAGCGCGTGCTTGTTGCCGTTCTTCGACCAACGCCAGCACTTCGGCGGGAATTACCTGCGCATCGCGCTCGATCGCCAGCACGCTATTCATGCGCTGCCAATCGGCGAGAATTTGTGCGGCCTGGGCTTGGGTGAGTTCCTTGTGATCCAGCGCGCGATTGCTGTCGCGAATGAAATCGAACAGATGGCCCATGGCGCCCGCGGCATTGAGATCATCATCCAGCGCCGCGAAGAACTTTTCCGCGTATGCGGAAAGCGGCGTGGGCTCCGGCGAAACAGCGGCCGCGAATTCAGCGAGGCGCTCCACCCATTCGTCGATCCGCGCGAGCGCCGTGCGCGCGCCGTCGAGCGAAGCAAAGGTAAAATTGAGAGGCAGCCGATAGTTTGCCGCTGTGAGCAGCACGTAGCGGATTTCGCGTCCGCTATATCCTTTGGCGAGCAAATCGCGGAGCGTGAAAAAATTGCCCAGTGATTTCGACATCTTCTGGCCTTCCACCATGAGGTGCGCGCAATGCAGCCAGTAGCGCACGAATTGCTTGCCGGTGCAGCACTCGCTCTGCGCGATCTCCGCCTCGTGATGCGGGAAAATGTTATCCACACCGCCGCAATGGATATCGAGTTCCGGTCCGAGAATCGCCGTGGCCATGGCACTGCATTCGATGTGCCATCCGGGCCGGCCATATCCCCACGGACTTTCCCACTTCACATCACCATCCGCATCATCCCACGCTTTCCAGAGCGCGAAATCACCGACCGATTCCTTTTCGTATTCATCATTGCGGATTCTTCCCGTCGGACGCAATTCCTCCAAATTGAGATGCGCCAGCTTTCCGTAATTGGGAAATTTGCTGAGCCGAAAATAAACGGATTTATCATCCGCTTGATAGGCGATGCCTTTGGCTTCGAGTTCGCCGATCATTCCGATCATTCGCTCGATGTACTGCGGCTCGGTCGCTGCCGGATACTGAAGAGCCGGCACGAGGCGCAACCTCTTGCAGTCTTCGGCAAATGCATCCTTAAAGACCTGCGTGAATTGCGCCAGCGGCATTTTGGCCTCGCGCGAACCACGGATGGTTTTGTCATCCACATCTGTGAGATTCATCACGCGCTCGACTTCGTAACCGCGCACCTGGAGATGGCGCTGCAAAAGATCCTCAAAAACGTACGCGCGAAAATTGCCGATGTGCGCGAAGTTATAAACCGTGGGGCCGCAGGTGTAGAGCTTCACCCGACGTCCTGCCGGATCAATCGGGCGGAATTCTTCCAGTTGGCGCGAGTAAGTATTGAAGAACTGAAGCATGGGAAGATGCCTCCTGTAGCGGCTCTTTCAACGGAAAGCCAGCGCTAGCGCGCGGGACCAATCAAGCAAACCCCATCCGCTCGTACATCGTGGCCAGCGGCAGACGGCACTCGATCTCCGGCAATTCCAAAACCAAATCCATGCGACCCAGAAATTCAATCTGCCATCCCGCACCGACGCGCTGGTAGATGGTGACGGCGGGATTGAATTGATTCACGAGGACGTAAACACGAAGGGAGGGAAGCGTGCGATAGTGAGTCTGTTTTTCACCAACATCAATCCGCTCGGTCTCGGCGGAAATCACTTCGAAGATCACTGCTGGTTCCTCCGAGTAGATCGCTGTATTCGGCAAGCCAGAGCAATCCACAACAGCGTCCGGGTAATAATAGCACCCGGGTTCACCAGGTTGGCGGATGCGAACCCGCATATTGGAGGAAAAAAACCTCACTAGGCTTTCCTGCCAATTGGTTTCCCAGTGCACGAACGATGTTTCCGGCAATCCGCTCACGTCCAACCGAAGCACCTGCCATAGCATACACGGATCCCCTCACGTATTCGTGTTTCGCTCCACCGAGCCGCTCCGCCGCGAGGTACATTTCAGGCGTGATGAAATAGTCTTCGAGGTGAAGCGCCATGCTCATCGAATCGATGTGGCTGTATTTTTAGGCAAAGTCAAAGCAGGCTGCGATCCTCGCATGGCTTCCTGAAGGAGATTAAGTTAAAGATAAAGAACGCGATAAAGAACCCACCGCCCCGCCATCGCTCCCTACTCTGCCATTTCCACACTCGCCACAGCCATCGCGGCGATCCCTTCGCCTCTCCCTAAAAAACCCATCCGCTCGTTCGTTGTCGCTTTGATGCCGACGCGCATTGTCGGCATGCGGAGCGCTTCGGCGATGCGCTCGCGCATCAGCGACACGTGCGGATTAATCTTCGGCGCTTCGGCAACTAACGTCGCGTCGATATTGACCAACCTGGCGTTTCGGCTAGCGAGCAACGTCGCGACTTTGCGGAGGATCTCGAGACTCGAGATGCCGCGGATCGATTCATCGGAATTGGGAAAATGCTGGCCGATATCGCGCTCGCCGATCGCGCCCAGCAAAGCATCGGCGATGGCGTGACATAAAACATCTGCATCCGAATGACCGTCGAGGCCATGCGAGTGCGGAATTTCCACTCCACCGAGAATGAGCGGCCTGCCTTCCGCAAAACGGTGCACGTCGTAACCAATTCCCACGAGGTTCATAAGTAGGGAAGCTCCATCAGCCCGTTGGTAGCGACCACGGAAATCTTGTTCGGATTGTCCTCACGCGGAGTCATTTTAAAACTGCCGCCGGCGGCTTCGACGAGAATCTTTCCGGCGGCGACATCCCAAAGACTCACCGATTGCTCAATATAAGCATCGAGCCGCCCACAAGCGACATAAGCCAGATCCAACGCCGCGCTTCCCATGAGCCGGCACTTGCGAACTTCCTTCACATACTTTTCGAGCAAGGAAACGCCGCTGGTAATCGTCGTCTTCGTTTTCGACATGCCTACCGAGACCATCGCGTCCGCAAGCTTCGTTCGCGGGCTTACGCGAATCGGCTTTTCATTCAGCGTCGGCGGCTCATCGCGAGCTACAGTCCACAATTCATTCCGCATCGGATCATAAATGACGCCAAGTTGAATTTCCTCACCACGCCGCAGCGCGATGGAGATGCAAAAGTGCGGGATGCCGTAGAAATAATTCACCGTGCCGTCAATCGGATCGACGATCCATTGATATTCGCTGGCCTGATTTCCCGCGATGCCTTCCTCGCCATAGATGGCGTGATCGGGAAAGTCCTCAAGCAACCGTTGCGTGATCAGCTCCTGGGAGCGCACATCGAGATCGAGTTTGATGTCGTGCGCTTCAAATGCATTGACGTCCAGAGGCGTGCCGAAATTTGCGCGGAGCAATTCTCCGGCAGCGAGAGCGGCAGATTTGGCAGCTTCGAATGGTGAATTCATGAAATAGCGGAAACGGAAGGCGTATCATGCGCAAAAAGAAAGCGGGAGGAGAAATCAATTCTCCTCCCGCTGGGAATTCAATCGCGTGAACGAGTCACGCAACTAATTTACTTCTTCTTCTTGGGAGCGGCTTTCTTCTTCGGAGCAGCTTTCTTCGCAGCAGGTTTCTTTGCAGCGAGTTTTTTGGGAGCAGCTTTCTTCGCCGGCTTTTTAGCTTTGGCTTTGGCCATGTTGGGGACACCCCCTTTCCTTCCGCAGTTGCGGGTCGTAGAAATTTTGAGAGCGGTACATCACTCTGATGGTGAGCATTCGTGTAATGAAGATATCCATGCTCGTCAACAGTTTTTAGCTTGATTGCGAAAAAAAATTTGAAACGCGAAACCGCGTTTCATTTCGCGTGATCATTCGATCGAGCAAAAGTACGCGCGAATTCTTTGTCATCCCAAATGATTAAAGCAGGAAGGATGCGCGGCGGCACAAGCAACCTCCATGTCGCTGAAATCAAGTATTCATGCGGGTTTGCGGGCGATGCAAACCGATCACAGCGCGCCGCGAATCATCAATGCATCACGCAAGAATCTCTGCCGCGCGCGCCAGAATTTCATCCACCGCGCACATCCTTCCCGCGCCTTCATACCCGCACGCGAGCATTCCACTTTTTTCTGGTCCGATGAAATTTACGCCGCGCTCGCGAAGGGTTTTCACATTGGTTTGCGTCGCTGCGTGCTCCCACATCTTGCCATTCATGGCCGGAGCGACGAGCACAGGCGCGAGTGTGGCCAGCGCAATTTCCGTGATGGGATTTCCCGCGAGACCATGTGCGAGTTCCGCGAGGATGTTCGCCGTCGCCGGAGCGATGAGCAGCAAGTTGGCGCGATCCGCGAGATCGATGTGACCGGGTTTCCAACCACGCGCCTCATCAAAAACGCTGATAATCACAGGGTTTCGCGAGAGAGTCTGGAAGGTCAGCGGTGCGACAAATTCCTGCGCTCCGTGGGTCATCGCCACATGGACTTCCCAACCGCGCTTCACCATTCCACTGGTGAGTTCCGCCGCTTTATAGGCAGCGATCGACCCGGTCACTCCGAGAACGACGACTGGCGGTGATGAAGTTTCCACGATGATGAGACGGTTCTATTCCTGGATCATTCGCCGGCTCAGATAGCGTTCCGCACGCATGATGGCGCGGAATTTTTGAAGATCCTCTTCCACCGATCCGCTGATGATGGTGTAGCGATACTCACGCCACCGCTCCATTTCCGCGTTTGCATTCCGCAGGCGAATCTCGATCTGCTCCGGTGTTTCTGTGCCGCGCTTGATCAATCGATGGCGCAATTCTTCGAATGAGGGCGGCATAATGAATACATCGGCCATCATTTCACGGATGAGTGGTCCATCGGAACGAATCGCCGTGGCGCCTTGCACATCGATATCGAGCAGCACGTCGCGGCCCGCATCGAGATTTCCCATCACCACTTCGCGGGGTGTTCCGTAGTACTGGCCGTGGACCTGCGCGTATTCCAGGAAGGCATTGGCCACGATGCGCCGCTCAAATTCTTCGCGCGACAGAAAGTAGTAATCTTCTCCGTCGATCTCACCCGCACGCGGCTCGCGCGTGGTGCAGGAGATGGAATAGATAAAATCCGCGCCCGGCCGAAGTGCATTGAGCAGCGTGCTTTTTCCAGCGCCGGACGGCGCTGAAACCACAAAGAGAATTCCCCGCCGGTGAAAGCGCAGAGCAGGCGTCTCTGGCGATGAAGAGGTGGTGGACAGCGACAAAGCGGACATTATTCGATGTTCTGAATTTGCTCGCGGATCTTCTCCATCTCGGATTTGCAAACAACCACGAGCTGCGAAATCTCGACATCATTCGCCTTTGCTCCGAGCGTGTTGAATTCGCGCGCGATTTCCTGGCTGATGAATTCGAGAGTGCGGCCCACGGGTTCATTCCGGCGCAATTGATGCGCAAATTGCGCGAAGTGACTTTCCAGGCGCGTGAGCTCTTCGGTGATGTCCGACTTCTCCGCAAAAAAGATGACTTCCTTCGTTAAGCGCTCGTCATCGAGCGACATTTCAATGCCCGCGCGCTCGATCCGCTCGTGAAGCGATTGCCGGTATTTTTTCATTACGTTGGGTTGAAGCTGGCGAATCTTGCGCAACGACTCGCGAACGATTTTCAGTCGTTTGATGAGATCCTTGGCCAGATGCTTTCCCTCGCGTTCCCGCATGGCAATGAGCTCGGAAAGCGCTTCTTTGAGGGCCGATTCCACCAGAGGCCACGCCTCATCGAGCACGATCTGGTCTTCAGTCACGCGCAGCACCCCCGGCGCTCGCAATACCGTTTCGATGCTAACTTCTCCCGGTGCACCCAGCTCGCGTTGCAACGCCACCATGGATTCATAGTAAGTTCGCGCCAGTGCATTATCGAGGCCAAGTCTCTGGCTCGACGAGGGGCTGTAGTGCGCGGCGATCACCACCGTGAGCCGGCCTCGCGTCACTTCGGAATTGATAACGTCGCGCACCCGCGGTTCGATTTCGCTAAGCTCACGCGGCACGGTCACCACGACGTCGCTTTGCTTTCGGTTTACCGAATTCAGTTCGACGCTGAATTTATTGCCATTGGAGGTGGATTGGCCTCGGCCGTAGCCGGTCATGCTGCGCATCGACGCAGATTAGCCAGCAGAATTTTCCAACGCAATCGCCCAGTTTCGGGCCGGGGGGAGTGCCGGAAGTCCTCGAGGTGATCAGTGGCCGCGTTTCACCACGGCAATCCATAATGCCAACGTAACGGCAAAAACCAGCAGAAGACCAATTAACACCGCCCATTTTTTAAAATTCACTTTGCGGCGGCGGCGGCGACGCGAGCGCAATGGCCTCTCTTCTCCCCCGCTTTCGATGGTTGCTTCAGGGGTCGCAGCCGGCGCCATGGATTCGCTCGAAATAGACGGCGTCTCTGCCGAGGCCTCAAAGCTGCCGGGATCATTTTGCTTTTCCTCCACCGGGAGGCGGGGAGTAATCCGCATCGACGAACGAGTCGACCGCGAACTTGTCTCATCACCAACAATCGCCGGTGCGGGTGTATCAGCGAGAGGTTCGCGCTGTGCGGCGTTTTCTGAGCTGAGTTTAGGTTTCTCGGGAAATGCCCCTGAGGACTCCACTGAAAACCTGCCTTTGCGCCTGCCGCGCGGCGCGGCGATCCCCTGCGGAACTGTAATGCCAATCACGGTGCCATGCATCACTTCGTCCACCCGTTTCTTGAAGTTATCGAAGTGTTGAAACGGCACCTCATTCGCAAGCGTCCGGAGGCGGAAG
>FTBG01000177.1_pt1 | contig 47206 bp, 33 predicted proteins | sample 1639311 | NCBI WGS metagenome assembly FTBG01 (sample SAMEA3914864, study PRJEB12502) | metagenome | biome: forest; material: soil | place: USA | collected 2012-03-12 | depth 0.3 m | reverse complement strand
CGCTCGAATTCACCCCGCGTGAACTCAAAGTCCTCGCGTTACTTTATCGCGAGCGAGGCAACGCCGTGTCCCGCGACGCGATCCTCAACGAAGTCTGGGGCATCGAATACTACGGCACGACCCGCACCCTCGATCAGCTCATCGTCAAGCTCCGCCAGAAAATCGAAGCCACGCCGGCTGAACCGCGTTACTTGGTCACGGTGCATGGTCACGGCTATCGGCTCGAGGCGTAAGTAATTCAATTCTCCTTGGCGGTTAGCCATCATCCGAAAAGCTGCTAACTCAAGGCCCGAAGCGTCGCCGGACATTAGCCGTGCTGCGCCAGCTGCCGGTTTACCCGCAACGCTCGGCACGCCCCGCAGGGGCAGAGGAGAAACGCGCGTCCGGCGGAATTCCTGAAAATACCCTGCTGATTGGAGAGAACGCCTTGTTCGCATATTTGTTGGGCTAGCTTCCATGCCTAACGTTTATTCCTCTGCCCCTATCGGGGTGTACTCCATGTGATATACATACCGGCGGCTGGCGCCACCGGCTAATCTCCGCCCGACCCTTCGGGTCTTAGGAGAGCAGTGCAGCACTCACGCGTCAGTAGTCGAACGTCGATGGCTCGGCAGTTCCAGGAAGCGGTGGTGGCGAACGCATGCCCGCCCGCGGCCACCACGCGGAGGGCAGAAAAATCGCCACGATACCGAGCGCTATATTCACAAGCGGGACAAAAGCGACGGTCGCAATCCAGGGGCTCATCCCGATATCCCGAAGACGCGGCGCCAGGATTCCCGCGGCGTAATAGCCGGTGAGGATGAACATCACCAGCATGAACAACATGAACAGAATCGCAACAGCGTCTCCTTCTGATGTGCCGGATGCAAACAGGACAACCATCCCGAAGAATAAAATGAACGGCGGCAGAAATAGGAGCAGCGCCCGGCAAAAGTAACCCAGGCCAGTGAGCTTTTGTGGAAAGAGCTTCTTGCGCAAAGAATCGTCGGAGCGGGAGGCCATATTACTGGCAATCCAGCCATCCTATGAAGCGGCGGGTGGCTGGCCAACAAATACCTTCAGCCTCCATCTTTCATCCGGTGCCTCGGCGTGCAAAGTTTCCCACCAACATTCCCCGATCCTTGACCCGACCGCCTCGGGTGCTAGATTTTCCGTCCAATTCAAATCCTAAGCGCACAGCATGGTTTCTGCTAAAGAAATCATGACGGTGTGGTACTCACGTCTGCCCCCTTTTTATGAGTGAATCTGTAGTTTCGTCGTCTTCCGGACCCGCCCCGAAGGTTTCCACCGTTCCCGAGGCTGTCATCCGGATTGCCGGTAATTCCCAGGACGGTATCCAAGCCATCGGCGGTTTCCTCGCCCGCCTGGCAGGACGCAGCGAGCAGGAGGTCATGACCTTCATGACGATCCCGTCCACGATTTCGGGCGGCCCTTCGATTTTTCAGGTGCGCATCGGCTCTGGCGAAGTGCTCAGCGCCGGTGATGAAGCGGACGTGCTGCTTTGCTTTTACGATCACAGCTACGCGAGCCATGTCTCTTCGCTAAAGCGCGGCGGGATCGTGCTTTATGATTCCGACCACGTTCAGCCGAATCCGGAACTGCTCACGGTTTATCATCACGTGGGAGTTCCGATTTCCTCGCTCACCGTGGAAGCCATCGGCGGCACGGGCCGGGACAAAGGAAAGAACATTTACGCGCTGGGCCTGATCGCCCGCATGTTCGACCTGAACGTGCCGAAGATCACCAAGCTCATTGAGGAGCGTTTCGGCGGCAAGGATCCGACGGTCGTTCAGAACGCCCTGGCCTGCTTCAATTCCGGTTACGGCCACCAGGTGCAGGGTCTCCTTGAGACATTCAAATTCCATCCGGGCGAGAACGCCGGCAAGCCGCAGGTGGTCATGAGCGGCAACGAAGCGCTGGCTTACGGCATCATTGCCGCCGGCGTCCGTTTCGGCGCGGGTTATCCGATTACGCCGTGGAGCGACATCATGGAACTGCTCCGGCGCGAATTGCCCAAGTACGGCGGCACCTTTGTCCAAACGGAAGATGAAATCGCCGCCGTCTCCATGGCCATCGGCGCCAGCTACGGCGGACGTGTCGCGGTCACAGGGTCGAGCGGCCCGGGCATCTCTCTTAAAACGGAAGCCATCGGCTGGGCGGCCATGGCGGAAATGCCGGTCCTGATCATCGACGTACAGCGCGGCGGCCCTTCCACGGGCATGCCGACCAATGTCGAGCAAAGCGACCTAAACATTGCCTGCTTCGGCGGCCACGGTGATAGCCCTCGCGTAGTGCTCGCTCCTTCCAGTGTGGAGGATTGCTTCTATACCGCCATCGAAGCGGTGAATATCGCACGGAAATACTCCACCCCGGTGATCCTTCTCACCGATCAGGGCATCGCCACCCGCATCGAGGCATTTCCATTCCCGGATCTCGAAAAAGTTTGCCAGGATATCTCGCCGGATTTCACGCCGGTCGCGGATCACAAACCGTACGACCTGGCAGCGGCGGACGGCGTCACCCGCCACGTCGCCCCCGGCACCCGCATCGCCAGCGGCAAATACCCGGTGGTCACCGGTCTCGAGCACGATGAGCTGGGCCATCCCACCGGCTCGGGCAAGCTGCACACACAGATGAACGCCAAGCGCCGCAACAAGCTGCGCGCATTGGCCAAGGAATTGCCGACGCCCACGGTTTACGGCGCGCCGGAAGGCCACGTACTGCTCGTCGGCTGGGGCTCGAGCAAAGGCCCGATTGAGGAAGCCGTCCAGCAGGCGCGCAGGCACGGCGAAGCAATGTCTGCCCTGCACATCAAATATCTCAGCCCGCTGCCGGAAGGCCTCGAGCAAATCATGAGCGGATTTACCCACGTCGTGGTGGTCGAATTGAACGACGAAGGCCTCTATGGTTACGGCCAGCTTGCGGCGCTGCTCCGCGCTCGTTACTGCGATCCCAAGATTCGAGCCGTAAACAAGACGGATGGCCTCACCTGGAAGGTCCGCGAAATCCTCCACGGCGTGCTCAATAAAACCAAGTAACACTTTCCTCATGAACAGCCTCCTCGCTCCCGAGCCCCTCTCCCGTACCACCATCGCTCCCGGCCCCGTGCCGGAGCTGCCCGACGCCGACCGCAAGGGCCTCACCAAAAAAGAGACCGCTGCGGATCATCCTACCTGGTGCCCAGGCTGCGGCGATTTCTCCGTGCTCGCCCTTTACTACAAGCTCATCGAGAAGCGGAAAATCTGGCACGAAAAGATCACTACCGTCGCGGGCATCGGCTGCTCGTCCCGCTTTCCTTATTTCGTACAGGCGCACGGCGCGCACTTCATTCATGGGCGCGCTCTGGCCTTCGCCAGCGGCGTGTCCCTTTCGCGGCCCGACCTGCACGTCTTCGTCTTCGGTGGCGATGGCGACGCCTTCTCCATCGGCGGCAATCACTTCAATCACACCGCCCGCAAGAATGTAAAAATGACCTATGTGGTCATGGACAACCATGTGTACGGGCTGACCAAGAAGCAGACTTCGCCCACGTCGCCGATCGGTTTCAAATCGAAAACGGACGTGTGGGGTTCGATGGATCGCCCGATCAATCCGATGAAGCAAGCGATCGCTGCCGGCGCGACGTTTGTGGCCCGCGCCACGGCGACGAATATCCCGCATCTGCTCAAGATGATGGAAGCCGCCATGGATCACGACGGCTTCTCTTTCATCGAGTGCCTCAGCGAGTGCATCGAATTCTATCCCGGCGCTTTTGACGGCGCGAATCCGCGCAAAGGCGGCAGCTTCCCGGAAGTGCCCGCGGATCACGACGTGACCGACGAGTACGGCGCTTACAAGCTTTCCGATGCGGAAGGCCCGGGTGTCTTCGGTATTTTCTATCAGGCCAATCGCCCGACGAAAAATGCCAACGAAGCGAAGCTCATCGCCGACCAGCAAAGCAAAGTGGAAGGCCTCGCCGACTGGCAGATTCTGAAGAAGAATTTCGACCGGATGAAGTAACGCGAGCGGGCGGTTTTTGCCCGAGCGTATTGCATCACGTTAGCTAGCTGTAGCGCAGCTCTGTGAGCTGCGTGGAGCGGGATGAAATGGCCTAGCTTGCTGGGGTTGTTGCGCGGGGTGCGAGTTCAGCATCCTGCGCCACCCCGGTCACAGACCAGGGCCTACAGCGCCGGTCCTTCGGAAAACAAGTAACGTAGATTTCACGCCATGGCAGCGGTTTCGAGCAACTTGCCGGGCGCTTGCAAGGCGCCCCTCCATCACAAGCGCGCGTCGGAGGGGCGGTTTGCAACCGCCCAGGCAAGAGCAGCTTGAATGGCACAAAGCGCTCTACGGTGTGCGATGCCGCATCGTGAGCGTGCCGCGGCGCATCCAATCCACGCGGATTTGGTTCACGTCGCGCCGCTGGACCATGCCGAGGTCGCAACCATTGGGATCAAGTAACAGCTCGCCGCCGTTGAAGGCCTGCAACGGTTCGTAAGGCCGGACCGCGCCGCCGCGAATCAGGTGATCGCAGACCAGACAGACCTCCTGCATCTGCGCACGATTCACCATCCCGCGCCAGAGGATGTCTCCAAACAACTCTGAATCGAGCCCCGAAAACCAGGAGAGCAGCGTGGCCAGCTCCGGCGCGCGGATCAGCTCATCGTGATGCGACGGACTATCGATCGCGCGTTTCGGCGGACGGCGGCCCGCCTCAATGGCGCGCAGCCAGCCGGTGACCATCCGCCACAGCTTCGCCGACACAAATCCGGCGCCGCTTTCCAAAGCATGCAACTCCTCCAATGAGGCGCCCGCTGCCAGGATCAACCAGCGGCGTAAGGAAACGCCGTTGGGCAACCGCAGCCTTCGGCCAAGCTCCCGCCAGGAAGGCAGACTCCGTACTCCCATCTGCGGCGGCGCTTTTTCTCCGAGTTCCTCGGCAATCACCGAAAGCACGCTGCCAAAGGAAAATGACCGGCGCGTGGGCGAAACTTCCGTCTGCACGATCCGCTCCGTCGCCGCCCAGTGTTTCAGCCGGCCATGACTAATCCCAGTCAGTCGGCTAGCCTCAAGTAACGTGATATCATCGACAAGGGCCCGATGGGTTGCTTCATCAAAAAAGCGCTGGCGCACGAGCCGGATCGTCGGCAATCCCTGAGCGATCCAGTAGCGATAGCGCGCGATCAGCGTCTCGGTGAGCTCGCGGTGCTTTGTGCTTCCAGGAATGGCAAATTTCTCGGCGGCTTCCGCAGCAGTCCGGCACAGGGAATAGACGCGCCGCCCTTCGACAATGGCTTCGTCGGAGTTCGCCAGTTCCAGCTTTTGCCGCCACGCACGCAGCGCGTCGCAGCTCGCCGGCGGCAGCGTGATTTGCCCCGAATGATCGTAGCCGAGCTCCAATCCCTGCTGACGGATTCCGCCATCGAGGACATTGCGGGGCAGGCCGAGCTCATTCGCCAGATCGCTCAATCGCGTCCACCCTTGCTGGCGGGCGTTTGCTTCGATGCAGCTTTCGAGATGCCGGATCGCTTCCGGAGGAATCCGGTAATCGTCCGTCAAATCCTTCTCGATGGCGAAACCCGCGGATCGGCACAGTGATTCCCCGAGATTTCGGTGAATGCCCAGTCTGCGCGAAACATCCACCAGTCGGTCCCAGGCCAGGACCCGATCCTGGCGGGCGCGCAGGGCCGAAATGACCGCTTCATCGAATACATAACGCCCTCCCTCAAAACGCGCCCGCAAGCGGCCCTTCTGGATCCAGTCCCGCAACGATCGCGGATGAACCCGCAAAACACGGGCCGCTTCGCTAACGGTGTAAGTACGCTGCTCCCCGCTGTTGCCTTCGGGGGGCTTGCAGCTTTGAGGTTGCATGGCGATAAGGGCTTTCCTTTTCCATACGCGAAGGGGGGTGGATTGGCGAGCCAATATTGCCCACCGCAAAGAGGGGATTCTTTACGGCAAAAGCGTTCGAGGTATGCTCGGACAATGCACTGGCCTACCCGTCACAAGGCGTCTCAGATGCTGGCGATCACTTTATGGATGACGCTGGCAGGTGGCATTTTGCCCACCTCCGCACAAGAATCAGCGCCTGCAGCATCGGCCGTTCTCTCGGTCGCAGGCGAAATCGCAAAGGCGCGCGCGTGGACACTCTCGGATTTGGCCGCCCTGCCCCGCGTGGAGGTCACTGCCACTGAGAAAGATGGCACGGTTTCGACGTTTCAGGGAGTCGCACTCGCGGAGATCCTTAAGGCGTGCGGCACGCCCTTTGGAGAACTGCTCAAAGGGCCCGCGCTGGGCCTCGCGGTTTCCGTGATCGGCGCGGATGGTTATAAAGCGATCTTCTCTCTCGCGGAAATCGACCCTGCCATGAATGCCAGGCAGATCGTCCTCGCCGATCACCTCAACGGCGCGGAAATCCCCGCCGCTGCCGGACCGCTTCGGCTCGTCATCCCTGAGGAGAAACGCCGCGCACGATGGGTAAGACAAGTAATCCGCCTGGAAATCGTGCGAGTGCCGGCGGCGGCGGAAGTTAAATGAATGAGCGAAGCCGTTCTAATATCAAGTAACCATTCCAATAATGGAATCAATCCCCACCGAAAAGCCCGCAGTCGAAGCGCAATCGGAAGAGCCCATTGCCATCCGTCCCATTCTCGCCGACGCCTGGCAAATCTATCGCCAGCAATTCAAGGTGATTGCGGCCGTCGCCGCGGCAGTGTGGCTGCCGTGCGACCTGTTAAGCAGTTACTTCGATGCCTTCGTCTTTGGCCCGGATAACTTTCGTGCGTCCTTCAAACTCACTCAATTCCTTGATAATTTCATCGGCATCATCGCCACCGCCGGCGTTATTTTCATAGCGCTCTCATCTCGATCAGGACAGGCCGTTACTTTCAGGAATGCCATGGCCGCCGGCTTCTCCTCATGGGGTCGAATGTGGTGGTCTCGTCTGCTTTCCGGATTCGTGTTGCTTGTGACAACGGTCTTTTTCATCCTCCCCGGCCTCTACTTTGCGACGCGCTTTTGTTTCATCGAAGTCCTGGTGGTAGCGGAATGCATTTCCGGAAAGAAAGCGATGGTTCGCAGCTTGGAACTCACCAGGGACCGCTTCGGGCAGGCATTCCTTCTTTGTTTAACAATCGCTCTGCTTTGGATCGTGCCGTATATCCTGATCCTATGCATCAGTGTCATGGGCAACTGGCTCACGGAAGCCGCGGGTCAGTTCGCTACAGATCTTCTCTTTGCGTTTACCATCGTCGCCTTTTATTGCGCGTACGAGCGGTACGCCAAGGCGTGCAAACCATCTGCGGAATTGAAATAACCATCTTTGCGCTCTTTGCGCCTTTGCGTTAAATCACCCCTTCGTGCGCTCGGAAACTAGTTTTAACGCAAAGGCGCAAAGAGCGCAAAGGACGCAAAAAAAGATCCGGCATTCAGCCGTCGAAGAGCGCCTACAAATCAGGAATTCTCTTCTTCCACCTTCCCCGCCCGCTCCGCCCCTCTACCCACGTAGATCGCCTCGTCCGGCCAATCTTTGCGGATATAGCCATCTTCCATATTTACCGGGAGCACGTAGTTGCGCATCATTCGCACGGGCGAGAGAACGCGGACGGTCTCGACTTCTTCGATCGAATTTTCACCGTGATTTTTGCGCAGGCTGGGGATCACTTTTTCGTGGACAGTTTGCACGATATCGAGGTCGCTGGCGCCATCGACGAAAAGCAGCATGGCTAGCTTCCCATTGATCTCCGAGATGTGGCTCTCAAAGATGATCTCCGTAAAAATCGACCGGACGAATGGCTCTTTCTGGATGTCGCCGAGGAGCTGATCGTAGCTCACCCCGAGCCGGAATTTGATGATATAGAGATGGCGCGTATTGAATTCTCCCGTGCCCCGGCTCGAGAGATCGAGGTGGGTGAAATAGGAAAGGATGCCGGCCTGCTCCATCTTCTGTCGCTTGCGCCCCACCGTGCGCACATTCACGCCCGTCGCTTCGCCAATGCCGTTGTCCGAATCGCGCGGGTCGCGGATCAGGTGGCGCACGATCATTCGTTCCTGTTCATCGAGTTCTCTCATACCATTGGGGATAATTGGGTCCGGGAAAGCGTACGCCTGTCGGCTGAGCCATCCCGAAAAGCGGGCTTTGGGATTTGATGGGGAAAGTCCAAATCAAGCCTGTTTCGCCCGTTTTGCGCCATAAAAATCGCATCTTTCAATCACTTATGTCCCGAATTGTGCAAAATTTACGCGATTCAGCGAAATTAGGTCATAAAGCGTGGTAACTCGATCCCATCTTTAACGCCGCAAAATATCCCCTTTCCGCCGGAGGCGGATCACGGTAGGCTGGCTGCTGCAGTCATCACTTTTCACCAAAAATCTTATGAGCTCCGCAACCATCGAAGTACCCGCTGCCACTCAGCTCAGCCAGCTCGACCAGCTCAAGAAATTTACGAAGGTCGTCGCCGATACCGGCGATTTTGAGACGATGCGCGAGTTCAAGCCGCAGGACGCGACGACGAACCCGAGCCTCATCTTTCAGGCCACCCAGAAGGCCGATTACGCCTACCTCATGGACAAGGCGCTGCAGGACCGCAAAAACAGCGGCCTGACCGGAGCCGCACAGATCGAGGATATCATCGACAACGTTCTGGTGGCTTTCGGCATGGAGATCCTCAAGATCGTGCCCGGCCGCGTCTCCACAGAGACGGATGCGCGTTTGTCCTTTGATACCGTCGGCACCATCGCCAAGGCCCGCCAGTTGATCGGGCTTTACGAAAAGGCCGGCATCTCCCGTGATCGCATCCTCATCAAGATCGCCTCGACCTGGGAAGGCATCCGTGCCGCCGAAACCCTTCAAAAAGAAGGCATCCACTGCAATCTCACGCTGCTCTTTTCGCTGGCCCAAGCAGTTGCTTGTGCCGAAGCGAAAGTCCAGCTCATCTCGCCCTTCGTGGGCCGCATTTACGATTGGTTCAAGGCGGCGCAGAAGCGCGATTTCACCGGCGCCGAAGATCCAGGCGTCAAGTCCGTCACGGAGATTTTCACGTACTACAAGCACTTCGGCTACAAGACCGAAGTGATGGGTGCGAGCTTCCGCAATACTTCACAGATCGTGGAGCTGGCCGGCAGCGATCTCCTCACCATTTCGCCCGATCTGCTGGCCAAACTGGCCGCTTCTCACGACCCCATTACAAAGAAACTCGACGAAGCGACCGCAAAATCGGCCAAAGTCGAACGTTTAGTACTCGACGAGAAAACGTTCCGCTATCTGCTCAATGATGATGCGATGGCGACCGAGAAGACCGCCGAAGGCATCCGCAAGTTTGCCGCCGACATCGTCAAGCTCGAGCAGTTTATCGCCGCAAAACTCTAAGTAATTATCATCAAATAGGTCCCCTCAAGCAACACGCCCCGCAATGTCCGACGATCTACCTCAACCGCCCCGCCAGCCCCCCATCGCCACCGAGAAAATCCCGTTCGAGCGAAAGCTATTTTTTCTCGACCTGAAAGAAAATCAGCGCGGGCGTTTCTTGAAAATCACCGAAGACGTTCGCGGCAAGCGCAACACGATCATGCTCCCCGCGGAGGCGTTCAGCGAGTTTTTGGAAGCGCTGAAGCGGCTGGTGGAGTTTGAGTCGAAGTTGTAGAGGTTCGTTCTTAGTGGAATGCAGGGGCTGCACACCGCGCATGCAGCCACCTGAGTGAAAATCTAACGCCTGAGCGGTTTGTTTCTGCGTGTGGTGAGGCTGTCTTGCGCATTTCAGCAATCGCTGGCTCGGATATTGGCTACTTAGAGCCTCACATTGATTCCCTTCTCATAAAACGCGTCAGCCTCGATTGATGCCAAGGTCTTCGGATGCCAGCCCAGTTCCTCCTCCTGCACTGATCGAGTGATAATCCTCGCGAGCAGATAAGCGTCTCCCACTGCGGAATATTGCCAAAAGGTCGCGTCGTGACTTCCGATTTCGCGCCGGAAAATGAGATAGGCCAAATCAAAAAATACGCGCGACCAAAACTTCCGCTCATCTCGCGATGGGAACTCTTCCTCAATCGCCAAATCATAGCCTGGATAGAAAGCATTGTTCCGTTCGCGCAGCGCAGCAACGTAGGACTTCTCAGCGTCAGTCTCTGCAGACTTTTCCCCGACCTCCAATCCAAACTCTATCAGCAAACCAAACCGCTGATTTGACACGTAGAAGAACTGATCTTGGTAAGAGATTGCGCTTGCCATAGAAGCACTACAGTTAACTCCCGAACCCCCGGCAACCGCAACAACGTGCGAGTGACCGATCTTGCGTGAAAAACAGTTTGGATGCAAATCCACTTAAACTGATCTCGGAGCGCTTCATCGCGACTAACTGAACCAACGGTGATCATGAGTGGGTTAACTAATCTTTCTAGATTCAGCACTTACTCACTGCAAAGCAAGCCTAACCATCCTCGATGGAAAGCGACTCATTGATAATTGGCCGCGAGACGCCGGCACTAATTGTGATCTGAAGCCGATCCCTAGCGCAGGAGCAGAGAGATCTACATTAGCACTTTGGGAGCGACACATCTTCCTTGTGCACCACTGGCGGGAAGAGGAATGATCGCAGGCATGCGGCCCCTTCTTCACTCTATTGTTGAGTCGTTCTCGTGCGGCGCACGGCGTGCATGAAAATTGAAGTAAAATCAGCTCCCATCGAGAGCATTTTGCAGATCGCCATCGAGCACCATGAGGCGGGAAGGCTGGCTGAAGCGGAAACTACCTACCGACATGTTCTCTCAAGGGAAGAGAACCATCCCCGCGCCCTTCACTTGCTCGGTGTGCTCGCTTCGGAAAAGGGCCAAACAGATGTCGCAATTAATCTGATATCCCGTGCCATCGCTATTCTTCCTTCTGTTCCGAGTTATCACAGCAATCTGGGTGAGACATTCCGAAGGGCGGGCAAATTCACTGAGGCTATTGCTGCGTGTCGTCACGCAATCGATCTTAATCCAAACTACGCCACCGCCCACGCCAACTTGGGAAGAGCGTACTCGGATCAAGCACAGCGGGATCACGACCAGGCGCAACTAGATTGCGCCACTTCGGCTTTTAGAGACGCGGTGCGTCTATTTCCAGATTCGCCAGAGTTCCACAATGAGCTGGGATGCGCCCTCAAATTCAAACTGGATTTAGACGGTGCTATCGCCGCCTTCAGAGAGGCCGTTAGACTTCGTCCCGACTTTGCCGACGCGTATAACAATCTCGGCGCAACCTTGCTCGAATGTGGACTTCACGACGAAGCAATCACGTCTCTCCGTCTCGCCCTTCAGATAACGCCGGGTGATGCTGGTACGCACAGTGGTTTAATAATGGCTCTCGGCCACCATCCGGCTGAGAATTCCAGAGAAATATTGGCCGAATGTCGTCGCTGGGATTTGCAACATGCCAAACCCCACAAGCATAAAATTCCGAACCATAGAAACGACCGTTCGCCGACGCGACGGCTGCGGATTGGTTACGTCTCCCCCGATTTCCACTACCATGTGGTCGGTTCCAACATTCTTCCACTCCTCTTGGAGTATGATCGCGAAGCTTTCGAGATTTTTTGTTATAGCGACGCGCCGTGTCCGGACAGTTTTCGTCCGCTGGCGAATGGATGGCGGGAATTGGCGGAAATCAGCAATGAACAAGCCGCTGAGATGATCCAAGCCGATGGAATCGATATTCTCGTGGACCTTTCTTTGCATACGGCTAAGAACCATCTGCCGCTTTTCGCCCTCAAGCCCGCTCCCATCCAGGTCAGCTACCTGGGCTATTGCGGAACAACCGGTCTGGAGGCCATTGACTACCGTTTAAGCGATCCGCATCTCGATCCGTTCGGCGACGACCTGAGCTGCTACAGCGAGCAGACAATACGGCTGCCGCAATCGTACTGGTGCTATCAGCCGTTGAGCCTCATGCCTCTGGTTTCTCCCTCCCCATGCACAGCAACTGGACAGATCACCTTTGGTTGCCTAAATAAGTTTTGGAAAGTTAGCCCCGCCTGCCTGGATTTGTGGATTGATATTCTGGAGGCGATTCCAAGTTCGCGGTTCTTGCTATACACGCCGGCAGACTCATGCCGCGAACGAGTTGTTGAACTGATTGCTCATCGAGGATTATCCCCGGAACGGATGGAGTTTGTCGGTCGCCAACCGTGGAAGCAATACGTTCAAACTTGGCAACAGATTGATATTGCCCTGGATCCATTTCCATCCACCGGAGGAATCACTAGCTGCGATGCGCTTTGGCTTGGCGTGCCGGTCGTCACACTTTCTGGACGCACGGCTTTAGGACGAGGTGGCAGAAGCATCCTATCAAACATCGGACTGCCTGACCTGATAGCTGCGACTCCCCGAGAGTATATGGAGATCGCTCGTTCACTAGCCGGTGATGTGCCACGGCTAAGGGTGCTACGTTCCAGCCTCCGTGATCGGATGGAACACTCGCCACTCCGCGATGCGCCAGCGCGTGCGCGCGACATAGAAGGTGTATATCGCAAAATGTGGCACAAATGGTGTGCCTCGAAAATCTCGCCAAGTGAATGATGGTTTTCGAAAGTAACAGAAATTTCCGCGAATTCCTGTTTTTAAAAAAGGCCCCATAGGACGGCTGCGCCCTATGGGACCCGTGCACTTCAACTGAAGCCGCGCATGTCGGCGGCCACTTCGGATTTCTGGTTTCGGGCTTCGCCCTCACCTCTTCTGATTGTTGTCCTGCCAGTTTTCGTACTGTATCTGCTTGCGGCTGGCCTTTCCTAGGTTGCCTTGGGCAATTTCGGCGGCGGTGGCTTCCAGGTTTTTGTTTTCTGCGGCCAGATTGGGAATCTGTGCAGCGACAGGCATGGAACTATTCGCCACTATCTGGCTACGCAAAATTTCGCTGGCTTCTTTAGTCTTGCCTTCGTCGGCTAGTTTGACGGCGAGTTCTTTCGCCGCGCGGTTGCCATAGATCGACGCTTCGCGGGCCACTTCGCTGCGCAGGCTGTCGTCGGATTTGCGGGCGTCGTCGGTGAAGCTCACCCGGGCGGCTTGACTCTGGCTGGCGCTCTTTCCGGTGGCGATTTCGTCGTAATGCAGGCTCACCGAAGCGACGTCGAGTGCTTCGCTATGCGGAGCTTCTACCGTGCAGCGAGCGAGAAAGCGGCGCTTATCTGAGCCAAAGTATTCTGAGAGCGAAATCTCTGCGGTCTGGCCTCCACAGTGGATTTCCGGGTGACCAAGAATTTCATGGATGCGCACTCCTTCCGGCACGCGGATGTGAATCGTCACGCCGCGCGCCAGCACGGTCCGGGCGCAGCCGAGTTCATCGGAGAAAATGCCGGGCAATTTCTCCGCATCCTGCACGTAGTAATAGTTAGCGTGGCTCGTCTCCGCAATGGCGGTCATCAAATCTTCGTTGTAATCATCGCCGAGGCCAATGGTGGAAACACTCAACCCATCCTCGCGCAACCGACCGGCCAATCCCGCGAGATCGGAGGTGCGGCTCGGGCCGACATTGGCGATGCCATCGGAAAGGAGAACGATGCGATTTAGGCGCTCGCGGTCCAAATGTTTGCGGAGCAGTTCTGCGCCCAATTCGAGGCCAGCATAAATAGCAGTCCCACCTCCCGGGCGAACGTGTTGGATGCGTTCCTTGAGAATTTCGCGATCGTGTGCGGATTCGATTTTCTGCGGAGGGAAGAGGATCTCCGGTTTGTTATCATAGACGACCATGGAGACATAGTCATTGGCGTCGAGGCTATCGAGGGCGGCGCACGCGCCTTGTTTGGCTTTTTCGATTTTTGCGCCGGTCATGGACCCGCTGCGATCCAAGACCAAAGCGAGATTGATAGGCGCACGCGCCGACGCTTCCGGACGGCGTCCTTCGAGCTCGATTTCCACGAGCACATCGCGGAAACCGCCGGTAAATACGAGGTCGCGTTCAGGCGCAACACGCATGGTGAGAGCCTCGGGAGCTGCGTAACTAGTACCGCCGGCCAGGCCAGCGAGTAACAATGCGAAGACAAGGAGTTTTTTCATCGCCCGCACGTTACGTCACCTCGCGCAAGGATGTGTCAGAACGGTATGACTAGTTTGTCAAAGATTTGTCAACGCACTCGACCCCGGATTATTCGAAATTGAATCCGCAGATGTCGCGGATGTTTTCAGTGACAAGGTGGCTGCGAAAGTCCCTACACCTAAACATAACCATCCACACAATACTTGGGCATAAACTGAAGTGCTCTTTGCGTCCTTTGCGCCTTTGCGTTTAAATCACGATCCGAGCGAACGAGCCGCGCATTTTTACGCAAAGGCGCAAAGATCGCAAAGAGAGGTAGGAAGGAACCGCAGGTCAGCTCGCGGGTTGCACTCCAAGTGAATCCGCATTCATCTGCCCCCTACGGAATCATTCCTCTCCCATTTTCGTTTTCGGCGCTATGAACGCGCTTCGCTTGCGCGAAAAGGCCGTGGCGCAAATCCGATCTTCGATCCTTGCGAGAAATCGGGATGCGCATTCTGATTCATAAGGCTCACGAGGCTATCGCTGCGGAAATTGAGCCGCAATCCGCACGTTTCTGCGGTCTTCAATACTAGCCATACGCCGCGCCACGGAATGGGGAGAAATCGCACCCGCTTGCCGGCGCCTCGCGCGATTTCTTCGAGAATGGCGCGAAAGGTCCACGGTTGATCATGTGCCGCGGTGACTGGGGCCGCCGGAGCGGTGAATTCCTTTGCGCAATAGCGATGGATCACCCGGCACAAATCCTCTTGGTAGATAAGGTAAAGAATTTGGTCGCCGCCAATCAGCGGCAGGATCTTTCCGCCGGCAATTTGCCGCTCTAGACTGCCGTACATACCTCCCGCGCCCGCGCCCCAGATGAGCCCCGGCCGCAGGATCAATGCCCCGCCGCGGCTGGCCAGCACTTCGATCTCCAGTTTCGCGCGGCCATAGAGCGATTTACAGCCGGTGAAGGCGCTCATGGTGGAAATACAAACGATCTGCTCCACGCCCGCGGCTTTTGCCGCCTCGAAAAGCTGCGCCGCGCCTTGCACATTCCGCTTTTCGATTTCGGGCCAGCCGCGCGCTTCGAAATCATACGCGCAATGCACCAATGCTTTCGCGCCTTTCAGAGCGTCCGGCGAAATCGGTTCACCGAGGTGAAAAGCGATTGCTTCCCCGCGATCTACCGATTCCGCAGAAGGAGCGCGTGTGAGTTCGCGCACTTGCCAGCCTTGGCTGCGAAAGTAACTGGTGACGCAGCGACCCAGCCAGCCACGCGCACCGGTCACTAAACAAAGAGGAGCGGATTCGTTTGTCATGGTTTGCAGTTCAGCTCAAGGCCAGCGAAGCGATGCGATGCGCATTAGCCATCGCCGACAGGGTAATCGTCGTCGCAGGAATCGTGGGAAATACCGAGGCATCGACGACGTGGATGCGTTCATAGCCTTGCGGGCGCCCCAAAATATCCGTCTCGAATTTCGTGGGTTCCCTGCGCATCGGAAAAGTGCCTCCGCTATGAAAGCCACGTCCCGTGGGCGCGACCTGCAGCATCGGCTCGAGGGGAACCGCCCCGAGTTGTCTCGCGTGACGCAGGAGTTTTCTCACGACGCTTCGCACACGCTTTTCCGTTTCGGGATTCGGTTCTGTCTCCATGCGGAGTTGCGAACCGCGCGCAGTTTTCTCCAGCACGATGCGGATGCGCGGCGAGAGATCGGAATGAAGATACGCCTGGGCAATGAGCACGCGTTCCTCCAATTGCCGCACGATCCAATCTACACCCAATGGACCGAGGGTCGCGCGCAAAGCCTGGCTAATGATATCGTTATAGGAATAAAGCTGAATGTGAACCGTATGCGGACTGAGCTGTGCATCGCATATTTCCAGAAATATCTGGCTCAAAGTATGAAGTGCTTCGTCGCGCACACCCGGCGTCCGCGAGAATTGCGCCAGCGGAAAGAGAAAATACTGGCTATCTGCGATCCATCGCGGCTGATCGAAGGCCTCCTGCGAGGAGAGCAAAATCTTTGTCGTAGGCAATACGCCCGCGGCGAGAAATGCACGCTCCGCCCGCGCCTCCCACGGCGCGCCATTCTCCATGCGATAGCCGGAAATCGTTACTTGATTATTACTTTCTTCGATTCGGGTGACAATGACCCCCGATTCGTAACTGAATCGCTCCTCCTGCCGCATTTGTTGCACCGTGGCAGCGCTATTAAAGATATATCCGTACGCACAGCCGTACATGCAGAGCCCGCAGTAAGCGCAATCGCGCACGGCAATCCGCGAGGCACCAAAGGTGATGCCCGACTGTTCCAACGGTTGCTTGTGATGCATCAAGTTCCGCCAGAGGCGCTCCGATTGCCGGCTTTTGCGCAACGTAGCAAAGGCCTCTGCGTACAAGGGAAACGTCTCTTCCAATGCATCGTTCCCCGCGGCCAGGCCTGTGAGCCGCAGCGCCGCAGCGTAATGAGGCGCGAGATCGGCCAGGTGGATTGGCCATCCTTGAAGATCGCTCTCCGTGTACGGGAGCATGGCAGCGCCCCACACGTTACTTAAGCCCCCGAAGGCGAGAGACGGCTTGAGCGCGGCGTCCTCCGACGTTATGCCGATATGCTCATCCGTGCCGCGATACGGGAAATCCGAACCAAAAGAACGCTTGAGGACGACGCCCTTGCTGTTTGCTTCGGCATCGCCCTTCAGGCGCTTGATTTCATCCTTCGACCACTGATCCGGCGTGCGTGCGTGCAATTGCCTCACGTGATCCTGGATGGCTGGCTCGAGCGTGAGTCCGGCATCCACCATGCACACGCGTACACCCCGATCGAGCAATGCCCGGGCACAAGCAACACCCGCCGGACCCGAGCCAATGACGTAGTGCATTTCAAGTAACGCTTATGTTCGTAATCGTAACCCTAATCCTAGTCGTACTCGAGTTCGGTGATGAAGCGGGATGCGATCACGATTACGAAGGCCCGCCTTCGCCCTACTGCCGCACCACCCCAAACTCCGCTCGGCGATTCTTCGCCCACGCAGATTCATTCGATCCGCTATCGGCCGGCATTTCGGCGCCGAAACTCACGGTCTGAATGTGGCTGCCATCGGCCCCTGCATTGATCAATGCCTGGCGTACGGCCAGAGCGCGCCGCTCGCCGAGGCCGCGATTGTATTCGGGCGTTCCGCGTTCGTCGGTAAAGCCGGCGACGATCACGGTGCCGTGAGACTCGCGCAAATAGGCTGCGACTTCACTAATCTTCGCGCGCTCCTCGCCACCCACTGCGTAACTGTCGAACCCAAAGTAAACAGGGCGAAAACGATTGCGATCCACATTGCTGCCCAAAAATGAAACACCCTCCTGCCGCTCCGGCAGGGGCGTCCCATTCACCGAATCGCTGTCGCTGCCGTACTGACCCGCACCGCCTTTCTTATGCATATTCACGCACCCGGAGAAGGAAAGCGCGAGGATGATGGCGGAAAATTTGACGAGGGTGGAGGAGGAAAGGCGAAGCATGCGCGGGACCGTAGGGCATCCGCCGCGCGGACGGCGAGCCGATTCTTGGATTTTGCGCAAAGCGCGATAGGTATCTTGTCATGAGCGACAAACTCCAAGAAGGCCTGAAGAAAGCCGCCATGGCTACCGCCGAGCGTCACCTCTTTCTTTGCCTCGGTCCCGATTGCTGCAACCCTTCTGATGGAGAAAAAACCTGGGAATACATTAAGCTTCGCGTGCGCGAATCGGGTATCCGCGCCATGCGCACCAAGGCGGCCTGCTTTCGCATCTGCACGAATGGGCCGTGGCTCGTCGTGTATCCGGAGGGAGTCTGGTACCCGCAGGTCACTCCCGAACGTTTCGAGCAAATCCTTCAACGACACCTACTCGGCGGCGAACCGATTGCGGAGTGGATCGTCGTGCGTTCGGCTTTTGGAACGTGTGAGGCAGCGGATTAAGCTCGCCACGAATAAATCGTCGACGGGAAAGAGATACAAGTTACTTGTAAATCTGACCGAAACGATCCTTAAAAGGGAAAGATCCCGTGAATAATCCGATGCACCGTCTCGACCGGGGAAGGCACGGTTCTGCGGATGTAGACCGTGTGGCGAGATGACCGCGTGTTGTCCCTTGAGCCATTGTCATCGGGGTCCGCGTATTCGGTGCCATCGTCATAGGGAGATGCATACTCCGTGGAGCGCCGTTCCGAAGTGGACGCGACTGAAGCGGAACGGGAACGCTTGCTCTTCTGCACAGGCTGCGATGAATCTGCAGCATCCGCGCTTTGATCTGCCGGCGGCCCTTCGGCGATGGCCGGCGGGCGAGACACCGATTGCGCGACGGGAGCAAAGCCATTTTCGGACAATGTTTTTCCCGTCATAGAATCGACGGTCAGACGTCCGATTTGCGCGCCGGATTTATCGAGGCAGGCAATTCTCCAAATTCCGCTGCCGGTATCGGGATCTTTGCTGAAATCATAGTTAAAGGAAGCCACCTCACGCCCGCTGGCCACGGCGCGCTCCCGCGCCATGAGAGCGAGCTCATTGGAATCCACCTTGATGACCTGGCCACCCACAATCGCTTCCGGAGAAACGTGGTCGGCAAACTGGGAGAGCTCCCGAATCGCACTCACTTCACCACCGCTCACCACATACTCGCGCAAACCGTTTTGCGATTCCGGATCATACACCACGAAATGCCAGCGGCTCGGGTTGGGCGCACCGTCACGCCCCTCCACCAAAGCAAGCCGAGAATCCGCTTCCTTGGGCAGCAACTTCAGGGCTGAGCGGACTGGCGGCGTTTGTTCAACAGCCAGACAAGGGAGAGCAATACAGGTGGCAACGAGAGAAATAATTTGCGAGCGCATGGCAGCAGCGGTTCCCCAAAAGTATCGGGTGAACCGCCGCCGCCACGCTTGTGCTTCCGATTAGTACGGAGCGAGCCGGATGTAATCCACTGCGATGGTGTAGCCGCTGCTTGCGGCATTTTTTCCAGTGACGGTGAAGCGGAACCATTTGTCGCTGGTCGTGCCGGGAGCCCAAGTGCCAAGATCAAACTCGGTGTACGCTTCCGTGGCTATATATCCATCCTGAACAGAACCCACATTGCTGGCGGTTCCGGAGAAATTATCCGCGCGCCCGACACTGAGCTGAAACTGGCCGCGTGAGGCGAATTTCTTTGTGCCCACAAAGACGTGGTAGCTACCCTGCGGAAGATTCGGCACGAGATAAGTTACGTAATCGCCAACGGCATTGGCGTCGATGATGCTGGCGTTGCCGTCACTGAGAAAATCACCCGCAAAGACGCGCACGGTGTCGCCGGAACTATTCGGAACCACGAGCGTCTCTGCTTCATAGCGCGCACCAGCCGTCCAGCGCGGATTACCATTTTCATACGCGCCGATATCCGGTGCGGAGCCGATATAGCCATCGGTGTAGGGGGAGAGAACCTGGCCGGCGTTGATCGCAGGCGAGGTCGATTGCAGCTCAAAATCGAGACCCGCGGGATTCACGTACTTGGGATCGGTGCCGCTATTGATGTTATTGGCGTTGGAGCCCGTGGTTCCATAAGTAGCGGAGGCCACGGAGCCGGAGAAAATATTGTTAATTACCCGCGTGCCGTCGAAATCTCCGCCACCCGTAAGGCTGCCACCGGGATTGTTATAGAAGTCATTGTTATAAATATCGTTGGTGTGGCTGAAAGGATTCATCCGGATTCCTTCGTAGGTATTCCAGCAGAGGTTATGTTCGACGACGTGATTGAGCGAATTGTTGTCGAGATAGAGGCCGGCAACGCCCACGAGATTGGTGTTAAAAAGACCCGTGCCCGTGTCGTGAGACCAGTTGTGGGAAATCACCGTGCCCTGCCCATCCGTGTGAAAGCAATAGGTACCCCCAACGTCTTTGCAAAAAAGCGCAAATTTCGAGATATCGTTATACTCGATTCTGCTCGCTGTGAGATTGCGATTCAGGATGCCCGCGCGACCGGCGTTATACACCGTGTTGCGCTTCACTTCGAGCGCGTTTCCAAACGCGCGGATGCCGCAGCTATCGATGCCGTCGTAATCCACCTCGTGCACCGTACAATCGATTACTGTGTTATTCGAGCCGAGCAGCGAAATGCCGTTCCCGGCACTCGTATCTACCCAGCAATGCCGCACGGTATTTCCGCTTCCGCTCACGACTACGCCGCTGCTATCGGCCGTGTCCCAACCGCTGCTGATCAGCGTGAAATGCGAGAGGTATTTGAAATCACATTGATCCACGAGGCAATTGGTCGCGCCGGAGAGCGTGACTCCCGCGGAAAAGACATCGAACCCCGTGAGCACGATGTTTTGCAGGTTGGTAAAATTGAAGGCGTACGTGCGATGCTTGGCTTCCACGGTGTGTCCGCTGGGATTAGTCCCATCGGGTGTCCAGAGATAGAGCGTACTGCTACTTAGCTGCCATTCGCCCGCGCTATCGAGCGAGCTGAGCGGACCAAAGGTGAGATAGTAATAATTTCCGGCCGCGGGCAGATTATTGGTATCAGTAGAGGAGGCGAAATCAGTAATGATCTTGCCAGGCGTATAACTAGTCACCGTGCCCGTCTTGGCCACCCAGGGATTGTACGAATTTTGCCCAGGCTCGATCCAGATGGTCGCGCCGTTCCAATAGCCGGCCGCCTGAGTGAGATTAGCGTCGTCGATTTCGTTAAACGTCGGACTGGATTGCACCTTGGCCAGCACGGGGTGCAGCGGATCGAGCCCCGGATTCGGCCAGCGCGCTTCGTTCATCATTTTGCCATCGACGAAGACCTGGTTCATGCCCTTCCCGAGATCCCAGCCCATCGCGGCCTTGTAAACCGAGCCGCTATTCACCGTCCAGCTCGTGATGGCATCGGCGCCGCTCACGGTCACTACCTCGCCGTTGTAGTTGCTAAACGTGATGGGCTGGCCGCTCGCCCCGGAATGCGCGGGCGTCACCGTTTCACGATAAGTACCGGCACGCACGTAACAAGTATCACCCGCGACCATGAGGCCCGCGGCTTTTTGAATGGTTTTGAACGGTGTGGTTAGCGAAGTACCGTTGTTGGAATCGGAGCCACCACTGGTGGCAACATAGTAAGAGGTAGCGTGGACGATTTGGGACGACGCCACGAGGAAACAGAGGAAGAACAAGCGTTTCATATATTCAGAGGGGAATTGAGGGAGCACCCATTGAGCAAACGGTCTTGCCATGCTGCAACCCCTTGGTCATTTTCCACGTAAACCCCCTATGAGAACGGTGACCTTGCGCGCCATCGCCGAGGCTGCAGGCGTCAGTCACATGACTGTTTCGCTCGCGCTTCGCAATTCAACTAAAATCGCCGTGGAGACACGCGAAAGGATCCATCGCATCGCTCGCGATCTGGGCTATAAACCAAATCCACTGGTGTCCGCATGGATGACGCACCGGCGCACCAGCCGGTCCAAGCGGGACGGCACCGCCATTGGTTTCGTCAATTGTTTTTGTAACCCTGCGACGCTGCATCGCCAGCCCACATTTGCGCGTTTCCTCTCCGGAGCGCGCGAGCGCGCGGAAAAGCTCGGCTTTGGATTTGAGGAATTCAAGCTGCATGCGCCCGGCATGAGTTCCGCGCGGCTCAACACTATTTTGAGAGCGCGCGGCATTCAGGGCCTCATCATCAGCCCGCAGACCTCTGCACATGGACATCTGCGGCTGGATTGGAAAGCCTACGCGGCGGCGACGCAAGGTTACTCCCTGTTAAAACCCAATCTCTCGCGTGTCGCCAATGATTTCACGGGCACCACTATGCTAGCCATTCGCGAATTGCGGCGCCGCGGCTACCGGCGCATCGCGCTCACTTTTAAGCCAGACACCGATGCGCGCGGACGCCATCTCTGGAGCGGGTCGTTCATGGTCTATCAACAGCAAATCGAAGCTAGTGATCGCGTGCCATTTCACATCTGGCAAACGGATGAAGGCCTGCGCCGCTGGCTGGATCGTTATCAGCCCGAGGTGATCATGACCGCGCACTGGCCGATTCGCGAGACGCTCGAAACGATGGGATTCGCAGTACCGGAGGATATCGGGTTGCTGCATCTCGATCTGCACCCTTTTCACAAAGGCTGGGCGGGAGTGGATCAGCAGATCGAGCACGCTGCGGCGGCAGCGGTGGACTTGGTGGCAGAGCGATTGATGACGAATGATCTCGGGGTTCCTGCGTTACCAAAGGTGGTTCTTACACCGGGGGTTTGGCGGGAGGGGGAAACACTGAGGCATTTTCGCCGGATAGCCCCATTGCGTTTGTTGACGCGGGAGGTGGTGTCTCGGTGGTAGGAGAAGTGGGCGGTCTGTCTTTAATCCTAATCTTTATCTTTAACTTAATCTTCGCACGGAGTGCGAAACGGAAAAGTAGCGGCAGCCATCGGGTACAAGTAACAAACCACTTTGCCGTTTCGGCTTCCAGCCGAAGATTAAGTTAAAGATAAAGATTAGGTTTAAAGACACGCCACCCACCACACCCCCTATCCACCCACTCCCGCTACCCTCCCACTCCACGCCGGCATCTCCGCCAAATCTCCGCTGACAAACAAATGATGCCAGAGCTGCGTCGCCACCACCGCCGCCAGACCCATCTCCACGGAAAGCCGCGGCAGTGATCCCACCCGCATCTTCCGGAACTCCTTCCGCCACCGCTGCACTTCACGCACGTTAAAGTAACCTGTCTTCCGCAATGACTCCTCGCTGGTGAGCTGCGCGACAAAGGCCGGCTCCGGGTCCATGTGAAAGCTATCCAGCGGCGCGCGGAAAATCACTTTCTGCCGCTTGTAAACCGACGGCGGCACCCAGCGCTCGGCCAAAAGCCGGAGCAAATGCTTGTCTCGGAAACCCTTCAGTTTCCAGCTCGGATGCAGCCGCGAAAGAAACTGAAAGACCTCTTCGTCGAGGAAGGGATAACGCACTTCCACGGAGTTGTGCATCGCCACCCGGTCGCCCTTGGCCTGCAAAAGATGCCCGGCAAGTGTTACTTTACCGGCGACCCAGATGCCGCGATTCAGCGGATGCCATTTCTTCGCGCGCTCCAGCGGGATTTGCAGATCGGCCCAGGGATTCGACTTCTCCAGCACCTCGCGCATCGGCTCGGCGTAAAAACGAAGCTTGGCTAGTCCCAAAAGCCCGTAGGCATCGATCCACGCGTTGGGTCCGCCGATGGCATTCTCCTGTCGTTGCCGAAATCCCACGGGATATTGCGGCACATCGTTCAATTTCAAAAATGCGCGCCGGCATCGGTCACTCAGAGGCAGGCCGGGAATGCAGTCCAGAAACGAGAGTAACTTTGCCCCCTTATACCACGGATAGCCCACCAGCCATTCATCCGCGCCTTCCCCCGTGAGCACCACTTTTTGCCCGCACTCATGCACGCGATGCGCGAGCTGAAGCAGAGCGGCGCACGAGGTATCCACCACCGGCGATTCCGCCGCTTCGATCAGCGACGGATAAGTATTCAGGGCATCCTGTGCACGAAACTCTTGCACGATGGGCGGCTTCGTCCCGATGTGCCTCGCCACGAGATTGGCTGCGTCCAATTCATCCAGTTCCGGCGCATCCACGCGCACCGTGTACGTGTTGATCGCCGGCCCTTTCAGATGACACGCCAGCGCCGCGATCATGCTCGAGTCCACCCCGCCCGAAAGATACGAGCCAACCGGCACGTCCGCGCGGAGCCGGATATCCACGGCGCGCAGCATCAGATCTTCGAACTGCTTCACCAGCGCGTTTTGATCGTCGCCCCGCTCTTCATCACCCTCATCCGGAAAATCCATCTCCCAATACGCGCGCTCGCTGACGGCAGACGCTCCGCCGTTGTTCGATGGCGTGATTTCCAGCCAGTGTCCCGGCCGCAAAAGCTGAATCCCTTCAAAACAAGTCACCGGCGCAGGCATCGCCGCAAAGGTGAAAATGTGATCGATCCCACGGAGGTCCGGCTTCACCGCTACCATGCCCGAGGCCAGAAGCGCTTTGATTTCCGAGGCGAAAAGCAGCCAGTCGCCCTGCCGCGTCCAGTAAAGCGGGCAAATCCCGAATCGGTCGCGCGCCAGGATCAGCTTTCGCTTTTTCTCGTCCCAAATCGAAAAAGCAAACTGCCCTCGCATTCGCTCAAACATCCCCTCGCCATACTCCTCCCACATGTGGGGAATGATCTCCGTGTCGCAGTGCGTCACAAAACGATGGCCACGACTCTCCAGTTCGGCCTTCTTTTCGAGGTGATCGAAAAACTCGCCATTAAAGACCACCGCCACGGTTCGGTCTTCGTTGAAGATGGGCTGCTGACCATCGGCCAGCCCTACGATGCTGAGCCTTCGTGACCCAAGGACCACTCCCTCCCGCTCGAAGAAACCCTCCTCGTCCGGCCCACGGTGCACGATTGCTCTCGTCATCCGGCGGATGACGCTGTCTGATGGGGACCGCCCTCCGGCGAGATCCACGATACCAGCGATGCCACACATGAGGCCTACTCTCCGCCACGACTTCACCGCAGTGCAAATCAATTTGTGTCGCGGTGGACTATTGCGAAGTTCCTCACATCCAAACAGTTGCTCCGATTCGTACCGATCGCTGCTGATTTGTATTTCACCAACCTACACCGCTTTGTTTAACTCTGTCCACCCCTCCGTCGTGGGGAAGTGCCAATCTAAGCTTGTCGTCAGGGAAATCGACTGTATGTGAGCGGCTCCTCCTCAGGACGCAAATACCTGCATATGCCTAAAGATCGAATTGCCATCATCGGAATCGGCTGCCGTTTCCCCGGCAAAGTCAACAATGCCGAAGCCTTTTGGAAGCTGCTTGTCGAGGGTCGCGAAGCGGTTACAGAAGTGCCGCCGGACCGTTGGAACGTAGAGCGTTATTTCGACGCCGAGCCAGGCATTCCGGGCAAATCGGTAGCCAAACGCGGTGGATTCATCGATGGCATAGACCAGTTTGACCCACAGTTTTTCGGCATTTCGCCCCGCGAAGCTCCCTATGTCGATCCGCAGCACCGTCTGCTCCTGGAGACGGCTTGGGAAGCCATTGAGGACGCGGGCGTTATCCTCGATTTTGAAAAGGGCACGGATATCGGCGTGTACGTGGGCATTTCCCACAATGACTACCAAGGCATCCAGGGAACGCCCTGGGAGCATTCGGGAGTCAGCCCTCATTCGCCGACGGGCTGCGCTCACAGCATTGCCGCCAATCGCATCTCCTATTGCCTCAATCTCCGCGGCCCGAGCGTGGCCATGGATACGGCGTGTTCCTCCGCGCTTACAGCCGTTCACGCGGCGTGCGAGCATATCTGGGCGGGCCACGGCGATGTCGCTCTGGCGGGCGGTGTGACGGTGATGATCACCCCCGGCGGTTTCGTCGGCTTTTCGCAGGCCTCAATGCTTTCGCCGGAAGGGCGCTGCAAGGCGTTCGCCGCCTCTGCCGATGGCTTCGTCCGCGGCGAAGGCGCGGGCATGGTGCTGCTCAAGCGCCTCTCGAAGGCGTTGGAAGACGGCGATCCGATTCAAGGGGTCATCCTCAGCACTTATCTCAATCAGGACGGCCACACCAACGGCATCTCACTGCCGAGTACTGAAGCCCAGGCTCGGCTGGTGCGCGACGCTTGCGTAGATGCGGGCATCGAGCCAAATCAGATCGGCTTCGTCGAAGCCCACGGCACCGGCACCGCAGTCGGCGATCCCATCGAGGCGCACGCTCTCGCCGAAGCGCTCTGCGTGGATCGTCCGGCGGAAAAACCGCTTCTGATCGGTTCCGTCAAGACAAATCTCGGACACCTGGAGACTGCCGCGGGCGTCGCGGGTTTGCTCAAAGCGATGCTGGTGCTCAAGCACGGCGTCATCCCGCCCAGCCTGCATTTCAACGAGCCGAGCCCGCACATTGATTTCGAGGGCCTGAAGCTCCGCCTGCCTACGGAGCTGGAGCCATTTCCTGAGACCGACGGGCCGCGCATGGCGGGCGTCAATTCCTTCGGGTTTGGGGGCGCCAATGCTCACGTCATCCTTTGCGAACCCCCGCCCCACGCTCACAACGAGCACGCCGCGCCGCGCCCGCCGCGGGGATGGCCGATCGTGCTCTCCGCCCGCTCCGAAGCCGCTCTCCGCACGTCCGCGGAACAGCTCAGCGCGTGGCTGCAGGAGAAATCCAACGCCAATGGCAGCTCACCGCTTCTGCCGGATCTGGCCTTCACCCTCGGCGCGCGGCGAAACCATCACCCCTACCGGCTCACGCTCGTCGCGCATTCGATGAGCGAGGTGATTCAGGAGCTGAACGGCTTTGCCGCAGGCGAGCAGAGCATCAAGATTCGCACCTCCTTTTCGCCCCGCCGCGAGGCTGAGGCCCGGGTGACCTTTGTCATGAGCGGACAAGGCGGCCAATGGTGGGGCATGGGTCGCGAACTCATGGAACACGAGCCCGTCTTCCGGAAGACGATGGAGCGTTGCGCAGTGGCCATGAAGCCGTGGGCGAATTTCTCGCTGCTGGAAGAGCTGGCCCGCAATGAAGCGGACTCGAAGCTGCATCGCACGGAGATCGGCCAGCCGGCGATTTTCGCCATGCAGGTGTCGCTGGCAGAATTGTGGAAATCTTGGGGTGTGGAACCGGCCGCCGTGGTCGGGCATAGCGTGGGCGAAGTGGCGGCGGCTTGTGTCGCTGGCGTTTTGAGCTTGGAAGAAGGGGCTCGTGTGATCGTGCTCCGTGCGCGGCTCATGGAAAATTGCGCCCGCGGAGAAGGCACCATGCTAGCCGTCGGCCTGGATGAAGAGGCCGCGCGGGAAATCATCGCGCGCCACGACCGCACCATCACCATTTCCGCGTTCAACGGACCGCGCTCGCTCACGCTGGCCGGGAGCCGCCTGGCGCTGGAGGCCATCGCCGCTGAACTCGAAGCCCAAAACATTTTCGCGCGCCTCGTGCGTGTCGATCATCCCTTTCACCATCCGGCAATGCGGCCCGCAGCCGAAGCGCTGGCCACGGAGCTGGCCGACCTCGCGCCGCAAGCGGAAACAGTGCCGTTTTTCAGCACGGTGACAGGTCAAAAGCACGCGGGCGAATCGTGCGATGCCGAGCATTGGGCCTGCGGCATTCGCCAGCCGGTGCAGTTTTCCCCAGCGGTCAATGCGCTCGCGGAATTTGGCGTGGATGTCTGGCTCGAACTCGGACCGCACCCGGCGCTCGTGCACTCCATTCAGGAATGTCTCACGGCGCGCGGCGGCAAGATGCCGGTGATGAGTTCCACGCGGCGCGAGCGCGAGCACGAATCGCTGCTCGAAACTGTGACCGATCTCCATCGCGCCTGCGTCTCGCTCGATTTCGCGGCCATGACGCCCTCGCGACGCCTGCTCTCGCTGCCCGCCTATGCCTGGGATAAGAGCCGCTGGTGGCATGAATCCGCCGAGTGGCGGGAAGGCCGCCTCGCAGGCGGCGGACGCGGGTTACTTGACGCGCGGCTGCCTCGCGCCAAGCCCACCTGGACGGCGCGGCTCGATGACCGCCACATGGCGTTTCTCAACGATCACAAAGTCGAGAACATGGTCATTTTCCCCGCGGCGGCATTCGTGGAGATGGTCCTCGAAGCCGGCGTGCAGATTTTTGAAGGCCGGCCTTTCGTGGTGGAAGATTTCGAAATTCGCAAACCTCTCATTCTTCCCGATCCGGCGTCGGGTGTTCAGCTGGAGCTCTCCTACGATCCCACGGAGCGGGTATTTGAAATTCAGAGCCGCTTTGAGCGCGCCACTTCGTGGTCGCAGCACGTCGTCGGTTCGCTGCGCGGCGAGCGCACGGAATCGGCTTTCGGCTCTTCCGCTTGGGATGGCACGCCGGCGGCCAATCTGGAATCCGTGCCGGTGGATGATTTCTACGCGCACATGCGCGACATGGGCTTGCGCTATGGCGAAGAGTTTCGGTCCGTCCGCAAACTCGCCGCGGCGGCGGGCAAGTCGGCGGGCAAGGTTACTTTATCGGAAGCGATCTCCCCGCGCGCGGTGGAATACCCGCTGCATCCCGTGTTACTTGACGGCGCGTTGCATGTCTTCTCGGCCGGCGCCCACACTGTGGAAGATCGCAGGTCGCGCATGAAATTGCCCGTTCGCTTCGGGCGCATCCTTTTCCTGCGCTCCCCCGGTGCAGGGTGCTTTGTCCGCACTTCGGTGCAGCATTGCAGCCCGGAATATCTCGAGGGCAAACTCGAGATTTATGATGAAACGGGCAAGCCGTGCGTGAGCGTGGACGGTTTCCGCGCAGTAAGCGTCTCCAGTGCGCGCCGGGGCGGCACCGGCGGAGGCAGCCGCGATGTGCTTTATCATCCTACCTGGGAGCGCACGCCCCTCGGCCTGCCGCTTTCGGCGCTGGCGCCGGTGCCGCTCTCTGATTTGCGCACAGCGGCACAGCACGCGCTCGATGAAGTCGTGGCCATTCGCGGCCGCAAGGAAATCGAAGCCGCCATGGTCGCGGGGGACGATCTCGCCGCGACGCAGATTTGCCGTGGTCTGCAGGCCATGGGTGTGAAGCCCGGGGCAGGCAGCACGTTTTCGGCGGCATCACTTGGGATCGCTCCGGCGATGGAACTCGCTTTCGGACGGCTCATCGCGGGCCTGCTCAAGCGCGGACTGATCCAATCTGAAAAGGGTAGTTATCGTGCGACCGATGCCTTCTTTGCCGCTGGCAATGGCGCGGAAGAAGCGCTGCGCACTTATATCGCGCACAATGCCGGGCATTTGCCGGAAGCGCTGCTTTGCGCCGCGAGTGGCGCGGAACTCGGGCCGATTCTGCGCGGGGAAAAAGATGCCGTGCAGGTACTCTTCACGGCGACGGGCGCGGAGTTTTTGGATCATTTCTATGGCGACGGCCTCTTCACCAGTCACTGGCTGGCGGCCATTGCTGCGGCAGTTCAGGAAGCGGCTCGCAAGTTGCCGGAAGGACGCGGGCTGCGCATCCTCGAAGTGGGCGCGGGCACGGGCGGGCTGGCCGCACACCTGCTACCGTTACTTGAGCGCGGGCTCCATACCTATACATTCACCGATGTTTCGCCGGGATTCTTTCCCGGCGCGCAGCAAAAGCTCGCGGCGTTTCCCGAAGTGGAATGCAAAGTGTTCGATCTGGAAAAATCCGGCATCGAGCAGGGCTTCGAAGCAGGCACGTTTGATTTCATCATCGGCACCAATGTGCTGCATGCGGTCAAAGACGTGCGCGAGACGCTCAAGCACGTCCACGAACTGCTCACGCCGGGTGGCAGCCTGGTCTTCATGGATGTGGCCACGCCACAACTTTGGACCGAGGCGGTCTTTGGTCTCACCAGCGGATGGTGGCGCTTTACCGATCGCGATCTGCGTCCCGAGCAACCGCTGCTCCTCCGCTCCGTGTGGGAACAACTTCTGCGCGAAACCGGCTTTGCGGAAACGACTTCGCTCCCGGGCCTGATCGGCCCTGGCGGTGGCGAAGGCCAGATGGTGCTCCTCGCCCGCAAAGCCTCTGCCGGTTCCGCTCAAGTAACGCAGGAACCCACCGATCTCGCAACCGACGCTCTGCCGGAAAAATCATGGTTGATCTTTGCTGATTCATCCGAATCCAAAACGAGCCGTGACTTGATTCACAAACTGCGAAGTGCCGGGGCGCGCTGCCGCATCGCGCGCCATGGAGGCGTTTTTGCCAGGAGCGGGTTGGATGAATTTACGCTTTCGGCGCAATCACCGGAGGATTGGGTTCAGTTGATTCAAGCCTGCGCGGAAGAGGACGCGCCGGAGCACATTGTCTATTTCTGGACGCTGGACTCCGCTCAGGATAAACACGACCAAATTCTCATGGGCACGGATGCCCTGTTGCATCTGAGCCAGGCGCTCGATGCCGTGCGGCCGACTTCCAAGGTGCGTATCGATCTCGTGACGCGCGGGGCACAGCCGGTGGGACGCGACGTGAAACCAACCGCGGTCGCGCAAGCTCCGGCGATTGGCCTGATGCGCGTGATCCGCAACGAGCATCCGCACTTTACCGGGCTTGGAATCGATCTCGCGCCGGAAGCGTCGAGCATCGATAACGTGTTACTTTGGCGCGAATTGCTAGGTAGCGATAATGAGCGCGAAGTCGCTTTCCGCGGCAGCGCCCGCTACGTACAGCGTCTGGACCGCGGCTTGCCCGTGGAAGAAAAAGCGCTCCCGCCGCAAACACCCATGCGCCTGGAATCGCGCGAACGCGGCCATCTCGACACGCTCCACTTCACGCCTTGCGCTCTGCCGGAATGCGAGCCTGGCCAGGTGCTCCTCGATGTCAAAGCCGCGGGCATGAATTTCCGCGACGTGCTCAAAGCGCTCGCGCTTTATCCCGGCGATGCGCCGGATGCGCGGATCTTCGGCGATGAAGTCGGCGCTGTCGTGAAAGCCGTCGGCAAGGGCGTGACCCATGTCGCTCCCGGCGATCGCGTTTTCGGTCTCGCCGTGTTTGGTCTTTCCACGCACACGCTGGCCCGTGGCGGCGACGTGCGAAAGATTCCCAGCAAGCTAACCTTTGAAGAAGCGGCGACGCTGCCGGTGGTCTTCATGACGGCATGGCATGCGCTGAAAAATGTGGCGCGCCTCCGCGCGGGAGAAAGCATTCTCATTCACGCAGGTGCGGGCGGCGTCGGCATGGCAGCGATCCAGATCGCGCATCACCTCGGCCTGGAAGTAATCGCCAGCGCCGGCAGTCCGGCGAAGCGCGCGTTACTTGAAACGCTCGGCGTGAAGCACGTCGTTGATTCCCGGCGAGGGGATTTTGCCGAGGCCATCATGGAGCTCACCAATCGCCGCGGCGTGGACGCCATCCTCAACGCGCTCGCCGGCGAGGCCATCCCCATGGGACTCTCGTGTCTCGCGGAGTTCGGCCGTTTCATCGAAATCGGCAAACGCGATATCTACCAAAACTCGCGCATTCCGCTCTGGCCCCTGCGGCGCAACGCTTCCTTCCACGTCGTGGCCATGGACGCCGTTTTCAGCGGCGACGAAGCGCTCACCCGCGGCATGCTGCAGGAAATCGCTGACTTGGTGGAACAGGGTGCATTTTCACCGCTGCCATACCGCGCCTTTCCGGCGGCGCGCGTCGATGCCGCTTTCCGCCTCATGGCGGGAGGCAAGCACATCGGCAAAGTTGTCGTCTCCTTCGCCGACCCATTCGTCGTGCGGCGCGGGCAGCCGACGCCACCGCCGTTCGCCATCAAGCCGGAAGGCTGTTACTTGATTACCGGCGCCTTCGGCGGCTTCGGCAAAGTGCTGGCCCGCTGGCTGACCGACTTGGGCGCGAAACATCTCGTGCTGGCCAGTCGGAGCGGCGCGGCCACACCGGAAGCACAGGCTTTTGTGCAAAGCCTGAAAGGTCGCGGCGTGCAGGTGCAAGTCGAAAAAGCCGATGCCGGCAAGCCGCAGGATATCACGCGCCTCATCTCGCAGATTCGCGCGGGCAAGCAACCGCTGCGCGGCGTATTCCACCTCGCCATGGTGATCGACGACGCGGTGCTCACTTCGCTCACGCGCGACCGGATGCGCGCGGTGATGGAGCCGAAGGCCTGGGGTGCATGGCTCCTGCACGACGCCACACGCGACATGAAGCTGGATTGCTTCGTGATGTTCTCGTCGGTCTCCAGCATTTTCGGCAATCCCGCGCAGGGCAACTACGGCGCGGCCAATACCTTCCTCGATTCGCTGGCCCATCATCGCCACGCGCTGGGTCTCCCCGCGCTCACCATGAACTGGGGTGTGCTCGGCGGCGAAGGCTATGTCGCGCGCAACGAAAAAGTCGCGGAGTTTCTTCTGCGCCAGGGAACCGCGGAACTCGCTCCGGGTGAAGTAACGACCATTCTCGAATCCTCCCTCACCGCCGGCCATCCACAAGTAATGGCCATCCGCGTCGATTGGGCGAAGTGGCGGCAATTCTTCCGCGGCATGGGCGAAAATCCGATGCTCCAGCGCATCTTCGCTTCCATCGAAGCGCAGGAAAGCGGTGCGAAAACCAGCGACTGGCGGCACAAGATTGAATCCGCCAAGCCGGAAGAAAAAGAAGCGATCATCGGCCAGGCCGTGCGCGATGCCGTGGGCTCGGTGCTTCGCGTCAAGCCGGAGACATTGCGCGACGACCAGCCACTTACCGATCTCGGTCTCGATTCACTCATGGGTGTGGAAATCGAGACCGCGCTCGAAGCCGCCATTGGCGTGGCCTTGCCGCCCGCCAGCCTCATGCGTGCACGGACCATCGGGCAGATTGTTACTTTAATTTCCGGCCATCTCGGCGGCGGATCTGCCCCTGCGCCCGCTCCGGCACCCGCAGCAGCCGCGCCTCAATCCGCGCCGGCCGCCGAAGTCGATCTCGAGGCGTTGTCCGACGAGGATCTCGACCGTCTGCTCGGCGAAGATTCGGAAGCCGAGGACCCGGAAGCGGAACAAGACGGGACCGTGATGTCCAACCCGTAGCGAGATGTCGGAGGAAAAACGCTCCCGTCTCAAGCAATGGCTGGCCAGCGGAGAGGCGCGCCTGCAGCCACTCACCTTGCCGCAGCGCGAGCTTTGGGAGGCTTCGCCGGTGCCTGCAGGCGATCCGGCAAACCATATCTGCTGTCTCATTCACGTGCGAGGCGGGCTTACGCCGAACGAGGCCAAGAGCGCGCTGCAGCAAGTCGTCGAAAGGCAGGAAGCGTTGCGCCTTTCTTTCCTGCCCGGCAAGGATGGCCCGCTGCAGATGGTGCGCCGTTCCGGGGAGGCAAATCTGGAATTTCGCGACCTCGCGCCCGCGGAATGCAGCACGGAAGCGGTGGAGGAAATCGCGTCGGAGATTTTCCGCCGGCCCTTCGATCTTTTACAGGGACCGCTCTATCGCGCGGAAATCCTGCGCCGGGCGGTGGATGAACACGTCATCGTTCTGGCCATCCATCACGCGATTGCCGATGGCTGGTCGCTCGGGGTTTTCGTGCACGATCTGTGCGGCGCTTACTTGAACGGACTCATGGGAATCAAAGATCCGCTTCCCGCGGTACCGCTGAGCTATACCGCGTGGGGCGCGGCGGACTGCGCTTTTTGGAAACCGGAGGAGATCGAAAGCCGCACGGCTTTTTGGAAAGCAAAACTCGCCGGAGCACGCCGCCTGTGGAGCACCACCGGCGACGCCAAGCCTCACACCGCTTTGCCGAGGCGCTGGGTCACGCACTATCCCGCGGAAGTGGCTAATGGCGCGCGCGAACTGGCTCGGCAGCAAGGTGCAACGCTTTTCAGCACCCTGCTCGCCGCGTTCCAAATCACGCTCTCCCAGTGGACCGGTGCGGTGGACATCGTCGTCGGGACGCCGGTCGCCAATCGTGGCAAACAAGCCGTCCGCGAGAGCATGGGATCCTGTGCGGGGATCGTGCCTTTGCGCGGACAGGTGGATCACACGCGGCCATTTTCGGAAAGTGTGCGTGCCGTGCATGAGACGACTGTGGAGAGTTTCGCCAATGCCATGCCCTTCGTGGAACTGGCGCAGGCCCTTGGCGAACCGAAAACACCGGGCTACAATCCCCTCTTTGAAGTGCGCTTTGCCCTGCAAAATCATCCAGTGCCCGAAGTCGCGCTGCCCACGCTTTCCGCAAAGCTAAGCATGCGCTCGACCGGCACGGCGCGTTTTGACCTGGGATGCGAAATTACTGAACAAGGAGAAGCGCTCGAAGTCGTCTGGCTGTCGCGTCCGGAGATGTTTGCGCCCGCGCAGATTGAAGAGTTGAACCGAATCTTTCAGACTTTCCTGGCGGACGCGTGCCGCGCTTCGGAGAGCCGGGCCGCATAACTAACTATGAGCACCGTGAGCACCACCGAAATGATGGAGGAGAGCGAAATGCCCCATTGGGTAAGCCGCTGTGCATTTCATTTTCTAGCTCCGCTATTATTTCTCACCCAGGCGGCGACGGGCGTCGCCGTGTATCACCACCTCTATTGGCTCGCGGTGCCGCTGCTCCTGATCACCAGCCATTTGATGCATGGGATGCTCATCGGTTTTCATGAAGCGTCGCATGGGTTGCTGCGGGACAATCGGCGGCTGAATGAAATCGACGGGGTCATCCTCGGCACCTTGAGCTTCATGTCGTTCAGCCTGTATCGCGCGGCGCATCAGACGCATCACATGCATCTCGCGACGGAAAAGGATGAAGAGTTCTGGCCCTTTGTCCTCACGGATTCGCCACGCTGGCTGCGCGTGCTGGCGGCTTTTCTGGAGCTCACGATCGGCATTTTGTTTACGCCGTTTGTTTTTGTGCGCACGTTTTTGCGGAAGAATTCGCCAATTCGGAGCCAGAAAGTTCGCCGGCGCATCTGGGCGGAACTTGCGCTGATCGTGGTCTTCTGGATCGCACTGATCACGACGGTTACTTTATTGCATATCTGGAGTTACTTTCTCTGGATTTATGGAGTACCGGCCTGGCTCGCCGGAAACCTGCAAAGCTGGCGCAAATATATTGAGCATGTCGGAATGAGCGGCTGGACCCCAAACAGCGCCACGCGCAGCATCATCAATTCAGGTCCGCTCGGGAAAGTCGTTTCCTTTACCCTGCTGCATGAACCCTTCCACGGCGTGCATCACGGCCACGCCGGATTGCAGCATGCCGAATTGCCGCTGCACGCCGATGAACTGCAACCGAAGGAAGAGGGAGACGTGCCGCCGTTTGCCAGTTATCGTCACGCACTCCTGCATCTTTTGAAAAGCCTCGCCGATCCGAAGGTCGGCGCGCAGTGGAAAAGAAAAGCCGGTGTATTGCCTGATAAAGGCTGAAGTGATAACTTCCACAAATGGCTTTTAACTACGCTGACTATTTCGAACGCCACCCAGAAGTGTGCGGAGGCGCGCTGGTCATTAAAGGAACCCGCGTACCTGTCCGAACATTGCTAGCCAGCCTTGCCGAGGGAGCGCCCGAGAGTGAAGTACTCGCCGATTTTCCCACGGTGTCGAGAGAAGGGCTTCGCGCCGTTATCGCATTTGCGGCGGCAGCGGCAGGTGATGACCTGCCACTACCTCCAATTCCCGCGGTCGCTGCATGAAGGTGAAGATCGATGAGAATCTTCCCGAATCTTTGGCCGTCGCGCTAGTTGCTCTCAATCACGATGCCGACAGTGGAGACCGGAGGGATTAGCCGGAAAGGATGATCCGAGCGTTTGAGCTGCAGCACAAGCGACAGAGCGTTTCTTGATCACGCAGGATCTGGATTTTTCCGACATTCGAAAATTCCGGCCAGGAACCCATAAAGGACTGCTTCTGGTACGCCTCCCTAACGCCGGTCGCTCGGAATTGCTAAATAGAATCCTCGATGTCTTTAAAAGCGAAAATGTCGAATCTTGGGCGGGTTGCTTTGTGGTGCTAAGTGATCACAAATTGCGCGTGCTTCGGTCGAAGTAAGAATTGACGATTCTTATGATGGCGACAGCCAAAATGACGATGCTTTGCGAAACACAGCCGAATCGCCTCATCGCTTCGACATTCTTATGGGCAAGTGCGAACGCCGTCATATATAAATGATGTCGTACCCTTATGACGTCCAAACCGCCGGATTCCGATGCACCCTCCACCGCATCCGCGGTTTTTGCGGCAGTGCAATTGCGCAAGGAGTATGACGACGGGCAGGTGCAGGCGCTGCGGGGGGTCGATTTTCTAATCACTGAGGGAGAGTTTGTTTCCGTCGTTGGTCCAAGCGGCTCGGGAAAATCCACGCTGCTCCAAATGCTCGGCGCGCTGGATATTCCCACCTCCGGCACGCTAAACTATCGCGGCACTTCGCTCGCGAGTCTGCCCGATACGGCGTCTTATCGCGCTCACGAAATCGGCATCATCTTTCAGGCGTTTCACTTGCTGCCCACCTTTACCGCTTTGGAAAACGTGCAGATGCCGATGTTTGAAGGTCCCCTGAGTAGCGGAGAACGCAAAGAGCGCGCGGCGGAATTGCTCAAGGCCGTCGGACTCGAAAAACGCCTGCATCATCTGCCGTCGAAGCTTTCCGGCGGCGAACGCCAGCGCGTGGCGATTGCGCGCAGCCTCGCAAACAGCCCTTCCGTGCTGCTCGCCGACGAGCCGACGGGAAATCTGGATAGCAAGAGCGCTGCGCTCATTATGGAATTGATCGGTAACTTGCATCAGGAGCGGAAAATGACGCTCGTGATGGTCACTCACGATCTGGGAGTAGCCCGCCATGGCTCGCGCGCTTTTCAAATGAAGGATGGACAGATCATCTTCGAAGGCTCGCCGGCCAACCTCCCACCCCCCGCGTGAAATGAGCTTCTTTGCCGTCGTTTTTCGCAGTTTGCTGCGGCGCCCGGTGCGCACGGGGCTCACTTTGCTGGGCATCTCCATCGGCATCGCTGCGGTGGTGGCTCTCGTGGGAATTTCCCGCGGCTTCGAATCGAGCTGGGCCAGCGGGTTAAAAATGCGCGGCACCGATATTGTGGTCAGCAACATGGGCAGCTCGCTCACGCCGAAGCCGTTCAGCGCCGAGCTGCGTGACAAGGTCGCACCGCTCCCGCACGTCGCCGCGGTTTCTTCGTTACTTGTCGAATTGATGAGCATCGAGAATTCGGAAATGATGGTCGTCTCCGCGCGGGAATGGGGCGCCTTTGAATGGAACAATTTGAAACTGCTCGGAGGCAGATTGCCGCAGGATCCCAACGAAGACGCCGTGGTGCTCGGACAAACCGCCGCGGAAATGCTGCAGAAAAAGGTGGGCGACACGATCCAGATCGAAGCCTCGGAGCTGAAAGTGGTCGGCATCGTCGACGGTGGCGCGGTGGTGGAGAATGGCTCCGTGATTCTCGCGCTGCCTAAATTCCAGGACATCATGGGCAGCCCCGGAAAAATCAACGTCATCGACGTACGCGTCGTACCCTCCACCACGGACGCCGAGATCAAGCAACTCTGCGAGCAGATCGATAAAACCGTTTCCGGCGTGCGTGCACTGGCCGCCAGTGAGCATTTTCGCGACAGCCGTGGCTTTCGCATGATCAAAGCGATGAGCTGGGGCACCTCACTGCTGGCGGTGATCGTGGGTGTCTTCGGCGTGATGAATACCATGCTCATGACCGTCTTCGAGCGAAAGCAGGAGATCTCCATTCTGCTGGCTATCGGCTGGCGGAAAATGCGCGTGGTCCGTATGATCTTGCTCGAGTCGGCGCTGCTTGGCTTTTTCGGCGGAGTGGTGGGAGTGCTGCTCGGTATTGCCGGTGTGAAGCTGCTGGAAAAGACGCCCGCCATTCGCGGACTGCTCTCGCCGGACTTGCAGCCCGGGCTCCTGCTCATGGCCGTCGCCATCGCCGTGGGAGTCGGGGTCCTAAGCGGCCTTTATCCCGCTTGGCGAAGCTCGCGCCTTCCCCCTAGTGCCGCAATTCAAGGCTGATCTCCCTTCGCGCCTCGATTTAACTTTAGTGCTATGAACTGGCTTCACTCCTTACTACTCCGCCTCACGGGCGTGGGTCTCGTCCTGGCTTCGGCGATGACCGCCGTCAGTGCGGAACAAACCACGCTCACCGCCTCGGAATTGGCCGCGAAACTCAGCGCCATCCGCCAGGATGGCTCCTGCTTTGTGCGCGCGCGCATGCAGGTGAAGGATTCGTCCGGAGGGATCAAAAGCACGCTGCAATTGCAAATGAAATCCCGCGCGGGGAAGGAGGGCACGGAGCTGGTCTATCAAGTAATGTGGCCCAAAGAAAAAAAAGGCGAAGCCGTGCTCCTGCGCGGCGCGCCCAATCGCCAGGCGAGCGGTGCCATCTTCGTGCCGCCGAATGCACCCAAAGCTTTGTCCACCGGCCAGATGAAGGACACGCTCTTCGATAGCAATCTGACCTATGAAGACATTATCGAAAATTTCTTTGCCTGGGATGACCAAACTCTCGCCGGAACGGAAATCATCGATCGCGCACCTTGCCAAATCCTCGAATCGAAGCCGGGTAAAAGTGGCCGCTCCATTTATGGAAGCGTGCGCACGTGGGTAGATATGCGGCGGATGGTGCCGATGCGCGTGGAGAAGTTTTCACCATCCGGCCAGCTCGTGCGCCGCATCGAGACGACGCGTGTAGCGAATGATGACCTCGGCCGCCCCATTCCTGCCTATTTAAAAATCAGCGGTCCTCGCGAGGATACAATCACGGAAATGGATGGATCAAAAATCAGGCACGGCGTTTCCTATACGGATCAGGAATTCACACCGGAGGGCCTGCAGGATATGACGGCTCCGAAATCAGCGCCGGAGTAGGCGAGGCCAAAGTTGGAACTACCAGTTTTGACATCGATCGCGCAGTTGCCTAAGAGGTCGTTCGTGACTGCCGATCCTAAATTACCGCCACCCCTTCACCAAGCGGGTCATCGCCGAGCGGACCGGACCACACGCAAAGTAATTCTGCTTGCTGTTGCCATCACCATCGTCGGTGTAGGAGCATTTATTTTCCTCAATACCAGTAATCTTATCCACCTGTACGACGTCCCAGCCGGAAGCATGGCGCCGGCAATTCAAGCTGGAGATCGCCTATTCACCCAAGGTTTCGGTTATATGAAAAGCGATCCCCAAAGAGGGGACATCGTGGTATTCAAAACCGATGATCTTCCCGGAATCCCCGTCCAGACACTTTACACGAAACGGGTTGTCGGCCTCCCAGGGGAAGAGTTAGCCATCAAGGACGGCAGAGTCCTCGTGAATGGCGCTCCGGCGACGCTTCGGAATCGAAACGGGGACATCGAATATGTCACCGTAAGGTACTTTCACTATCTATCCGATTCTGGAGACACGTTTATCGTTCCGAAAGATCAATATTTCGTTCTCGGCGATAATTCCAAAGCCAGCGCGGACAGCCGGGAATTTGGCGCCGTACCTCGAAAATCCATATTGGGGCGCGTGGTTTACTGCTACTGGCCGCCGGCACACAGTGGATCTGTGCGATAGATCGGTCGAGGCTTCACAACAGCGCCATCGCGTGCGGTTGACAAGTAACCAACACTCCATCCGAAAAGGCTACCACTCGCGGCTTGTCGCCAACGTTCCAAGCGACGTGCGTGCGCTTGCCTGCCTTGTTGAACACGGCATAAAACGGCGCATCGGCGGTTACACTTCGGTCGATCTGGCCAAGCGCCGCGAAGGTCGTCAGCCACAGGTAAGTGTTGGCTAGCGAGTTCCCGGCTTCGGGTTTGAAACTGGGCGATCGCGCTTCAAATTGCGCCGTGGCGTCTGCCGGATCGCTGAGCGCCCTGTACATCCAGATGATGTCTGGCCAGGAATGCCAGTTTGTCTTTTCTGAACTACCGGGTGTCGCAGCGCCGGCCTTCGCGGCTTTCTCTGCATCCTTGGTCTGTTTTTCCGAGAGCAGAGCCGTGTAATTCTTTGCGCAATACTCCGGATACCTTCCCAGATATAACGAAGCCCCGGTGACCGGCAGCCAATTGATCCCGTGGATCGCCTCGGGTTCACCGGAAAACCACGTGCCATTCGCGCCCTTGCCTCCCCAGACCATGGTCACCACGGATGCGGGATACTCCTTTGGACGGAAGCGATTCTCGACATCAAACCAGTAGTCATCAATTGCTTCGACTTCCGTGGTAAGCAGCCACACCCCGAGATCGCGCAGCGAGCGATCCCCCGTTGCTTCGCCAAAAAGAATCAAGCCGTACCAGGCGTTGATCGCTTCACTCGACGATTCGTTGTTGTTGCCATCCGCAAATTTCGCGTGACCGCTGGCCCACGAATGCCCGGCGTAACAATCGAAATTCCTCAAAAAGGGAAAGCGCGCATCACCGTGATCCGGGCAGGCAATGTCTCGCGTGACGAGCTTGACCATGCCGCCCCATTTGGCATCGGATGCCCACGCCGGATCGCGGCGCGCCAGCTCACCGGCGGCGCGAATAAAGTAACCATAGTGGAAATGGTGATCGTTGAGCTGATCATCCGAACCATAGCTGGCGGGATATCCGATGAGCGTCCCCCAATTCGCATCGTAATAAAACAAGCCATCGCCTCCCTTTTTGAGGGTGCCTTGCGAAGTGGTGGCGGTGAAAAAGTTCTCCAACGCACCGCGAAGATTTTCCGTGCACGCTTCCACGGCCGCCTTGTCTCCAGCCTGCTCGGCGATCGGAATGAGCGTCGCCCACCGCCCCAATTGCTTTCCGAGCCAGTAGGTATCCCCCACTCGCTTCGCCGGTTGATCAGCATCCGTTTTGAGAAAACTAGTTAGCTTTTCTGAATCAACGCTCGACGTGATAGGCAGAGAAGGCAGCACGCCGGGATAAACCATTTCTGTCGCGAAAGATTTCCCCTCGCTTACTTTCATTGGTCCACGCACGGACTGATATTCCAAAGGCAGCAGCTTTGCTTGGGTATGCGTCCACTGATGCGGATAGAGCGCAAAAAGCGTTCCGTTGTCAGCACCTTCGTAGGCTTTGGTAGTGAACGTGAAGGTGGTCTGCACCACGCAACGCTTTTCATCATAGCTCCACGCCACGCGCGAATCCGTCACGTGCGTGTAAGCATATTTCCGAAACTGCGCGAGCGTCTCCGCTTTATCGTCAGGCAGCACGGCCACGGCAAACCAGGTCTTGCCGTGTGGATCGGCAATCCATCGATTCGATTCCAGACCGAACCACGTGGAACCCGTCGGAGCGAATATTCCATAGTGTCGATCACCCACGCTAATCCCAAGCACCGCTTCTTTCTCCGAGCCACTCCAAATCTTCGGCTTCGTCTTAAACGTCAGCGTCGGATTGCCATTGAGCGTCACGTAAACAAACGGTGATCCGTGCCCGAAAGTTGCACGCATCTGATTTGCCCCTTCTTGAAAGAGCGCGGTGACAAACCAATCGCTAAACCCGTCCACCCGTGCTTCGCTAAATTTATCCTGGCCCGCGTTACCGATGATGAAGTCCTCCCCACCTGCCGGCATCACCCCCATGATCGCCGCGCTGCTCGCCGTAATGTGCGCACCGGGATACGCCACTTGCAGCCCTCCGGCCACCGCCCGTACCGCGAGCGGATGCGGAAACATCGCATCGGAAAGCGGGACCCAGGCTAGCGAACTCCACCAGCGATTCGTGGGCATCGGTCCTTTCAGCCCGGCGCTGCGATAGATTTCCGCCGGCGGCTGCCTGGTATTCTCCGGGGCGCGGGTGGTATAACTTCCGGACCCGACGGCCACGATATCATCCGCACCGAGCAACGTGAACGGAAGAGCCACCAAGCATAGCCAGAGCGGAGAGAATATTTTCATGAATATTGGTCACTTGGAAACCTGCTCCACGCGAAAACCTTTGGCCTCGAGCAAATGCAAGACACCCTGCTCGCCCACCAGATGCGCCGCGCCGACTACGATAAATAGCGGGTGCTCACTCGCGCATTTTTCAGCGATTTTATCCGCCATCGGCCCATTGCGATCATCGATGAGCACCTTCTCCATTTCCTTCAGCGCCGGATCATCGCCGGTCTCCATATCATGCGCAATCCGATTCACGGCGGCGGCGTCACCGGCGCGCCAGGCATCGGTCAATTCTTTCACCGCTTCGCGAATGCGGGGCGCATCGATCAAAGTGTGCTGGAGGTCGAGTTCCATGGAAGCATCCGGCAAACCCGCCAGCATGTTAAATTGAAATTCCGGCGATTCGAGTTCCACCACCTGCTTGTGTTTATCAGCCGCCGCCGCGAGGAAATGCTGATCGATTCCGCTGGAGGGATTGAGCCCGGCTTTCTGCGCGAGGATCATCTTGAGCGTCATCGAAGCGACCCAGGGTTTCATTCGTTCAAAAGCGAGAAGCGACAGGCCATTTTCCTTGCAGAAGGTTTTTAGCAAAGCGCTGCCGTCTGAAGTGAGATGCTTGCTTAGTAAATCTCCTTTCGGATACGTGCCCATCTCGTCCATTTTTTTGCGCATCGCCTCCCGATCGATCTTTGTGATATCGGCCTCGACTACCAGCGTGTCCGACTTATCAAAAGCCTCCTCCATGGCCGGCGGCAACGGGTAGAGATTTGGCATCGCAAGGTGCATGGAGCCGACGAGATAAACCACCGCGCCTGCCTTGTTTGTCGCTTTCCACATGAAGATCCGCGGTGAAGCCGGCGTATCCGCGGCACGGCAGGAGAGCGCCAGCAGTGAGAGCGCAGCGACGCTGATGGCCGCTGCCTGACCACGCATACGCGCAAACGGAAAAGCCCTGGGCAAGATCATGGCGCATTATGGAACGATCGTGCGCGCGCGCAATGGAAGTTGTCGCTTTTGCGGAGGGCAGTCTAAACCCCCTGCCCGGCGAGCCGCAAACGCCTACTCCGAGACACCATCTATCGCCGGCACGGCCAGCGCGACGGCCGCGGGAGCAGCCGTGTGCCGGATGCGTCGCAGTCCACGATAGGCCGTGGCAAAATAGACGAATACGCCAATCACCGCCACACAGAGCACGCTCCAAAAAGTCGTCCAATCGGTGCGCGTTCCCGTGGGATCGCTACAGTGCTCCTGCCACCAGCCGCAGCCGAGATACCCAAAGATATTACCAAATCCAGCCAGCATGAGCGTGAGCAGGTTTTGGGCGCGCGCGCGAAAGGCGGAATCCACGCGGCGCTCCAGATAGATCTGCGCAGGGATGAAAAAAAGCGTATAACAAAGTCCGTGCAGCGCAATCCCCGCAAGCACGAACGCCTCGGTGTTGAAGGAAAAAAGCGCGTACCGCATGATCCCAAATATGATCCCCGCCAGGAACAGCGTCTTGAGCCGGTACTTCGCAATCAATCCCCCCAATAAAAACATCGCCACGATTTCGCTCAACTGGCCAACCGACATCAGCGCCGTGGGATGAGCCGCGCCCAGTTGTTTCAGATGCATGATCGTAAAGGGATAAAAGGCGGCCAAAGGGATGTTAAACAGCGCTGACGACACAAAGACGGCGCGATGGTCCGGATGCTTCAGCAAAACCAGGGCATCCCAGCCCAGCCTTTCCCGCCAGGTCTTGGCCTCACCCGGCGCCGAGGGCGGGACGGTGGGCAGCACTTTCGTAAAAACACCCAGCAACAGAAAAGCGCCCGCCGACAAGTAACCCGTGAGCGATGAGGTCTCCGCATTAAAAACATAGCTAAGCATCACCCCAGCGGACATCCACCCCAGGGTGGCCCAGACTCGCACGATCCCAAACTGCCGCTCCGGATCGCGCAGTTGCGACAGCACTATCGCCCCCGAAAGCCCCCAAGCCGGCGAATAGAAAAGCTGCTGCATTTGCAAGCAAGCCAGCACCCACCCGGGTTTCCATCCGTGGGAAATGCCGAAAAAGGTCGCGGACATCATCACGCCCGTTCCGAAAAAGAGCCAGCGCAGGATCCGCTCTGCCGGGAACCGCCGGTCTGCAAGCGCCCCGCCGGTCATCGGCGAAATGAAAGCGGCGATGGCCCCGCAGGCGTAGGCGTATTTCAGGATGTGCTGGTACCCGTGAGCTACCAGCACATTGGAAAACGGCACGTACCAAAGCGCCTGGGCGTGTGCCTGAAAAAGGAAGAGCAGGCACAGCTCGAGGCGTTCGGGGAGGTGGACGCGCTGGGGGAAGACGCGAGTCACGTCTTTATGACGGCTCATAGCTGGGGTGGATGGCAAGTGCAGAATGGCAAAGCAAAAGGTGTTCCGCTTCGCCCACACAAAATCCGGCCTCCCCGCCGCTGAATTGCGCCCTTCACGGAAGAGCGCCTCCTGATAGTGTGCCATCCACTGCCATGTTCCACCGTTTGATCTGCCGCATCACCCGCCTGGAAGCTCATCATCGGCTCGCCGCGACGGCCAGCATTGCCGCCCTGGTCTTTTTTGCTGGCGCAGGCCGGCTTTCCTTTTCAGCGCGTCTCATCGCCACTTGGGACACCTATGCCATCTGCCTGCTCACGCTTGCCTGGATGCGCATCCTCGCCACAAATGCGCGGGAAATGACCCGCACGGCGACGCTGGAGCACAACAGCCGCATGCTCATCTTTCTCTTCGTGCTCGTTTCCGCCTGCGCCAGCCTGGGCGCCGTCGCCTATCTTTTGAAGAGTGCCAAAGGCCTGCCAAAGGAACCCTTTGCGGGTCACGTCTTGGCGGCCGTAGGAACGGTCATTCTTTCCTGGCTGGTCGTGCACACCATTTTCACGCTCCATTACGCCTATCTTTACTACGTCGGCGCCGGGGAAAAGGAGGAGGGCCACGGGCTTTCCTTCCCCGGGGATGACGAGCCGGACTACCAGGATTTTGCCTATTTTTCATTCGTGATCGGCATGACCTCACAAGTCTCCGATGTACAGATCACCTGCCAGCCGGTCCGCCGCTGGGCGCTGATTCATGGAATGATTTCCTTCGGTTTTAACGCCGCCATTCTGGCCTTGAGCATCAATATCCTTTCGGGAATGGTCTGAGCCCGGCTATCAAGTAAACTGTGCAATCGCCCCCCACTCCCTGGTATCGTATTCTCTACGTTCAAGTCTTGATCGGCGTGCTGGCCGGCGTCTATGCCGGCTGGCTCTGGCCAAAACATGCCGCGGATCTAAAGCCGCTCGGAGACGGCTTCATCAACCTGGTAAAAATGGTGATCGCACCGATCATCTTTTGCACCGTGGTGCACGGCATCGCTTCCATGTCCGACATGCGAAAGCTCGGCAGAATCGGCCTTAAAACGCTCATCTATTTTGAAGTCGTTTCCACGCTCGCGCTAGTCATTGGCCTGGTGGTCGTGAACCTGCTGCACCCGGGCAGCGGTTTTAACATTGATCCAAAATCGTTAAATCCGGATTCGATTAAGTCGGTAAAGGAAAATGCGGAGCAGTTAACAACGTCTGGTTTTCTTCTCCATATCATCCCGAGCACGTTCTTTGGCGCATTCGCGAGCGGAGACCTTCTTCAAGTACTCCTTGTTTCAGTTTTGTCTGCCTTTGCAATCTCCAGCCTCGGCGAACGCGGGGCGCCGATTTTGGCCGCGATCGAGCGTGCTTCGGACGTTTTCTTCGGAATTATCCGGATCATCGTGCATCTGGCTCCGATCGGTGCATTTGGCGCCATGGCCTTCACCGTAGGCAGCTACGGACTCGGCGCGCTGAATAAGCTGCTGGCGCTGATGGCCGGTTTCTATCTCACCGCGCTGCTGTTCATTTTTGTCGTACTGGGATTAATCGCGCGCGAGAGCGGTTTTTCCATCTTCCGCTTTCTGGCGTATATCAAGGAGGAGTTGTTACTTGTTCTCGGGACTAGCTCCTCGGAAACCGCCATGCCCGGCATCCTTGCGAAATTGCGTCGGCTCGGCTGCACCTCCTCCACCGTCGGCCTGGTGATCCCCACAGGTTACTCATTCAACCTCGACGGCACGAATATCTATATGAGCATGGCCGCCGTCTTTCTGGCGCAGGCGACCAATGTGCATTTAAGCTTAAAGCAGCAGATGGGGCTTCTGCTCGTCGCCATGCTTTCCTCGAAAGGGGCAAGCGGCGTCACGGGCGCGGGCTTCGTCACGCTGGCGGCAACGCTGGCTGTCGTCAAAACTGTGCCCATCGAATCCGTCGCGCTCTTGATCGGCATCGACCGATTCATGAGCGAGTGCCGTTCGCTTACCAATCTCATCGGCAACGGTGTCGCCACAGTGGTCATCAGCCGCTCCGAAAATGAAGTGCAGCCTGCCGAACTGCGGGCCCGGATGCGTGGCGAGGCCAGCGCTGGCTGACCCCGCCCGCTCACTCAACTGCGCGCCTCACCAGGGCTGGCGTTAGAAATTCACCGTCGCAATCAAGTAACCAAAATCCGCGTCATCCTGCGTGCCGGTATCCCTCAAATAGTCCCCGGCAAAGAAATGGCTGTAACCTGCCTGAAACTGCAGCCATTTGTACGGCGTCCACGTCACCGTGAAGTCAATCTCCTGTCCCGCAAAATTGCTCGCGGCGCGCGCCGCCGGTGTGAGCGGGCGCACGGTGGCCAAACCATTGGCCCGGTACCAAAAGTCATCGGTGCTGGCCAGCCAGAAGGCATGGTAATCGAGTTGCGCCGTGACCGTCTTCAGCGGCGTGACCCGCAGGCTGATCATCGGATTATGCATGTTTTGCCATGAAAACACGTCCATGAATCCGTAGAATTTGTGATTCGTCGGAAACAGGTTCTGGAAGGTTTCGCTATTTCCATCGTTCGGATTCCGATCTCCCGATGCATAGTTATATTCCGCCCAGAGGCGTGGCTTCCAGGGTGCATCGAAATTGTAGCCCACGCCGCCGTGGATCGCCCAGGCGTTGAGGTTCAAATCATTCACCTGCCCATTCTGATAGGCTCCTTCGAGTTCGAATTCCCAGCCGTGCAGTTTTTTAGGGTCGCCCTTCAAGCGGCTGCCAATCGTGCCGAAAGAACTGTGCTGCGCAGCCAGCGTGTCACCGGTCAGGGGCTTGAAAGACACGGATGCTTCCTGGTTGGAAACATTTCCGCTGCTTTGGCTTAGCCAGAAGCCGTAAAGATCCGCCGTGCCGAAAGGCATTTGATCGGTGGTTAGATAGACTCCGCTAAAGATCATGCCGCGATGATTTTCGTTTCCGTTGAAAAGATCGGATTGATTAAAGCGATCCCGCTCAATCACCACCACCGACGACGTGAACAAATCTAACTGGAATTTGGGATTTTTATACACAACCTTGGCCGCATCAAAAGTCCGCCCAAAATTATTCCAATCAAAGGAACCCACGAGCCGCTCGTCACCGTAAATCAGCGTCTGCCTGCCTAGCTTCAAGGAAAGCGGCATATCCTTGGTGCCGCCGACTTCGATATAGGCCTGGCGCAAATCAAAAGTGTCATCACCTTCCGAGCCCATCGTTCCCGGGGTCTTGGATCGGTCCGATCCGATTTCGCGGGAATCCTGTCCCTGCACATAAAACTTCAACCACGGCTCCGGTTTCCAAAGGAGCCCGATGCGAAATCGTTGGAGCAGCCAATCGCCGTCTGTAGGACTGTTCGTCCCGCTGTTAAAATCGAAATTGTCGCTGCGGATTTCGAAACGCATCCGCTCCTGCACGTCGAAGCAGAGCGTGCCATCGGCAAAACAAAGAGGATTCGCAGGTGTTTCCTCTACCACGTTCTTTGTATCTTTGAGCATCGGCTCACCGCCGTGGACAATGCCTGTTGCAGCCGTGCCAATGGAGGCCGCCGCGCAAACAGCGCGAATGTTAGCGAGGATGAATTGGGTGGTGGTTTGGGTTGGCTTGAGCATGGATGCGCTCGCCGTAAGCGCCGTTCATGCCATCCCTTTTGTGAAAGCGATTTCTTCTTTTCAATT
>FTBG01000192.1_pt1 | contig 47630 bp, 34 predicted proteins | sample 1639311 | NCBI WGS metagenome assembly FTBG01 (sample SAMEA3914864, study PRJEB12502) | metagenome | biome: forest; material: soil | place: USA | collected 2012-03-12 | depth 0.3 m | reverse complement strand
TTTCGATCAGCTCAAGGCGGTGTTGGTTACTTTGATCCTCTCGATCATCGGCACCGTGGTCATCGCCTTCATCGTCAAAGCCGTCGTCGGCCTGCGTCCTTCAGCTGAAGAAGAAACGACCGGTCTCGACCTCACCGATCACCACGAGGAGGGCTACATCCTCTAAATTGCAAACAGGGACTTCCCGGTGGCCGTCCGTACAGTGTTTCGGACGGACCGGGAAACTCTGGCAACAAGGTTACATTATATGCGAAAAATCGAAGCGATCATCAAACCGTTCAAGCTCGACGAGGTCAAAGAAGCGCTAGCCGAAATGGGTGTCGAGGGAATGACGATTACCGAAGTCAAAGGATTCGGACGCCAGAAAGGCCATACCGAAATCTATCGCGGCAGCGAATACACCGTGGATTTTCTGCCCAAGGTGAAACTCGAAGTCGTCATCTCTGCGGAGCTCTGCGATCAGGCAGTCGCCGCCATCATCAAAGCCGCCAAAACCGGCAAAATCGGCGACGGCAAGGTCTTCATCTCAACGGTCGAGGAAGCGATCCGCATCCGCACCGAAGAACGAGGCAACAGCGCCATCTCGCCGACTTCGTAGCAAAAGTCTGCAGATAGCTGGCACTTTATAGGGACAGGCCATTTCAGCCCGGGATGACCGCAAGGTTATCCCGGGTTGTTACTTTATTTCTGCCGGCAGCCGTCGTCCGCAGCAGCACGATACCGGTAACCTGCGCCGCGCAGGGTTTCGATAATCTGCGGCTCCTTGGGATCGCGCTCAATTCGTTTACGCAGCCTCGCAATATGCTGATCCACCGTCCGCGAATCAGGAAAATAATTCACGCCCCAGCAGCGGTTAAAAAAAGTGTCTCGATCGATCACTTCACCCGCGTGCTCATGCAACACGGAAAGGATGGCGATTTCGCACGGCGAAAGATCGATGGAAACTCCTTCGCGTTCTGCGCGGAGTTCCTTGGGATAAACCGTGAGTGAGCCCATGCAAAAAGTCTTCGCTGTGCGATTGCGTGCTTCGATTCGCCGCAGCGCTGCCCGCAACCGGGCGAGCAATTCATGCTTTCCAAATGGCTTGCGCACAAAGTCATCGGCTCCCAGTCGCAACCCCACGACCACATCCACTTCCTCTGATTTCGCCGAGAGAAATAGCACGGGCACTTCTGCATCCACCGCACGCACACGTCGGCATACTTCGTATCCGTCGATGTGCGGCATCATCACGTCGAGGCAAAGCAAGTCCGGCCGGTGTTCTCGCCAAAGATCCAATGCCTCACGTCCATCAGAGGCCATGACGGCCACAAAACCTTCGCTTTCCACGCAACGCTTTAGTGTATCGCGCGTTACCGGATCATCGTCAGCGAGAAGCAGCTTCATAGTGTCATCTTTCGTTACTTGATTATGCCGCTGCCGTGGCCGGCGCAGGAGGTTCCACCGCCGGCACCCGCAATTCAAAACAAGCCCCTTTAGACGAAGGCACCGCGTGCAGGGTTCCGCCCATACCGCCGGCGAGTTCGCGCGCAATCGCCAGGCCGAGCCCCGTGCCGGTCGCGCCTTCATTGACGGAGTCGCGCAGGCGTTCAAACGGCAGAAAAATGCGCTCGATCGCTTCGGGCGGAATACCGGGACCATCATCCATCACTTGCACCAGCAGGTAATTATTCTCATAGCGACTCACAATCTCCGCTCTTCCACCGGGCACGTATTTTTCGATGTTAGACAGCAGATTGCTCACGATTTGCGCCAGGCCATCGGAGTCCAGCAGGCACGGGCGTGCCGCTGCATTTCGCAGTGTGAGTGAAAGCGAGCGACGCTCAAAGAGCGGCGTGAATTGTTCCGCCACCGCGGAAAGCACCACAGCCGGAGTGCATGCCTGCAGAGGCGGGCGGGCCGGCCCTCTCTCCACACGCGAAAAGGTCAATACGTTAGCAATCAGCCTGCTCAACCGGCGGGCCTCCTCCGAAGCAACCGCCAGTCCACGACTGGCCTCCGGGTCGGGCAGGTCTTCGATCAGTTCGCGAGTCAAGTCCAGATTGAGCAGAATGTTAGTCAACGGCGTTCGCAATTCGTGCGAGACGCGATTGACAAAAGAAACTCGCCGCTCCGCATCCTGCAAGGCCGTGCGCTGCTGGCTGCTGACAATGATCCCGGTCAGTGCGACTATCACCGCGAGGCAGGCGGACGCAGCCATGGAGGGAAGATGATAGCTAGTGTGGAGTTCGCGACGATTCCGTGCCGCCAATTGCCACATGCCAAAGCGCGTTTGGATCGGAAGCAGCACGTCCGGCGGTTCCGCGAAAGTTTGATGCATTCCACTGAGGGTTGTGCCACGCGTGCCAAGTAACTCAAATACCCCGCTCTTCGCCGGCGCTTCGGGCCACGAGTGCTTCATCCAATCCGTCATCCACGAATCCATCGCCTCCCCGACCGCCTGCGGATCGATTAGCATCACCGCAAAGTTTCCAGAGGTTCGCCGATACCAAAAGAAGAGAGGCTTGCCCGGATCATCCACCCATCCCGATTCGCCGGGCGTCGAGCTGAGCAAATCCGTTGGCAGCAGAGCCGGAAGGCCGGAATCTGGCGGCACAGAAGTCTCGATGATTGGTTCGGGTAGCCGCGGCCCGTGGCCTGGATATACGGCCACATGGACATTTTTCCGAGATTTCGCAGGTTCTTCCACCCAGGAAAACTGCTGTACACCCACCACATAGCTACAGGGGTCCCGCCCACTTTGCTTCTGTTCCTGGTTTGCCTCGCGCGCAAGACTCCGCAAATGCGCATCGTAAAGCCGCAGCAATATTTCCGTCTCATGTTGAATAGCCTGCGAAAGCCTTTGCAGATACTCGCGATCACCCGGCACGCGCACCGACTCTTCGCGCCGTGCCAGTCGCGAGCCCGCGACAAGAATCACCGCGGCCACGCCCAGCAGCAGCACCAAGGTAATCCTGGGGGTAAATCGCTTCATCGCGCTTCGTTAGCGTACTCGATGCCTCCTCCGTCTCAAGGCTGCTCCATGCTCAGTTGCGCGAAACATAGCCAAACCCTCCCATCGTCCTTGCGCCCATTCACGCCGTCTTCGCCTGGTGGGTTCAGCGTGCCCACAAGGAAATGCGTCCCCGGCACTACAGGAATCACCGCCCGCTGAATGCGATGTTCAAAGAGCGGCTGGACGTAGTCGCTGACCTTCGTTCCTGGATGTTGCACGTTGCCGAGGTATCCCACCCGGTTGATCGTGATCGCAAGATCTCCGGCAGTGTGCGTGGGATTCCACGTGAGCTGTTGCTCGATGGTGTATCCGGCATTTCTCGTCTCAAAAGCGGTGGCTGAGCCCAGGCTACGCTCGGGTTTACCTCCTGGCACGTAGTGGAAACTTTTCTCCGTGGTTGTGACCTTCTCCGGACCTTTTGAGCCTTCTCCGGGGCGGTCTTCGGTGCGCGTCGTTTCCGATCCCGAGTCAACCGGCGGATTGCCCTCAGTCGGTGGTTCAAATTCTGTTCCATATCGGTTTTCAATCGATTCTTCGCTCTTGACGGAAGTATCAGCCGCGAGCGGAAGCACCATCACGTGCTCGATTCGCACGTTGTTTTCCATAGGAAGCCGCTGCGTCGCATGCCAGATAGCATCGGACCCATCTGCGCTGGAAAGCATTCGCTGGGCGGCATTCCGATCCATCGATATAAAAGTGTATCCCACGACGGCTCCTTTGCCCAATCCCTTCGTATCGCTGCCGGCAGAAGCAACTGCCTGGAATCGCAAAAAAGTCATCCACACGTCCGCGTCCGTCGCTTCACTGCCATTCTTTTGGCTCGACGGTGATAGCGTGCTCATCAGCCTCGGTATGCCAGGAGAGACCCGAAACATGCCGCTTGTTCTTTGACTCGCAAATGTTGGTTGGTCGATGGGAGTAAAATCCGCCGGTGCTGGGGTCGGTCGTATGCCTAGGAAGGTCACACAATTCAGTTCATAGTTTAGGTACGGCGCTGAATCATCAGGCTTCGTGATCAACTCATGCTCGATCCTGTCGCCGACATCTCTCGTTTCGAACGCAGTTCCAAAGGCGGATTCGTTGGTGTGCTGCGGGGGCTCGAATTCGGTGGGATACCGATATTCATCGATCGATTCCACGGCATTGCGGCTGCCGGCTTTGATGGAAGCACCCACTAGATTCACCAGCCGCGCCTTTCCGGATTGAACCAGGTCTGCCATGCGCTGATAGCGCGCAGCCGGGCCATCGGGCGGTTCCAGGACTTGGAGCGAAAGCGAGAGTGGAATGGAAAATGTCTCGAAGACGAGCAACGCGAGCCCTTCACCCGGCGGCGGGACCGCCGCTTTCCGTGCCGGCTGCGACTGCCCCGGTTCCTTTTCAAAAGGATCAGCGCGCCGCTCGGGAGAAACCGGGCCGGGCACATTTTCAGCCGCAGCTGCCAAGGCCACAAGAAACGGCAGGCACGGTGCAATCACGCGATGAAGGATTCGTTTCATACGCACATCGTGGCACACGCAAGCGCGCCGTGGTCTCTCCCACGTACCATGAATGTAAAAGTTATGTAACCAGCATCCAAGAAGCAGATTCCGTTTCATGCACAGATGAATGAACCGGCGAGGAACCGGCCGCAAGCGCGATGCCCTCTTGCTTTACGAACCCCTCCTGTAAAGCGCCTTCGGGCGTTTCTTCATGAAAGACTGCTCCGCCATCGACGCCTCCATGCTGAGTCCCCGGGAATCAGCGCGGCGCGCGGGTCTCGTTTACTTGACGGACGAACGACCAGGATTTAGCCGCGGGATTTCAGGAAAAAACGCCGTGTATCGCGACACCAAGGGGCGCGTCATTCGTAAATCGGAAGAGTTGCGGCGGATCAAGCATCTGGCGATTCCGCCGGCATGGAGCGAAGTGTGGATTTCCCCCAAGGAAAATGGACACATTCAAGCCACGGGGCGCGATGCACGGGGGCGAAAGCAATACCGCTATCACGATGAATGGCGTACGGTACGCGACGGTAACAAATATGACCGGATGCTAGCATTTGGCCGCGCATTGCCAAAGATTCGGAATCGCGTGGCCCGGGATCTCCGAAAGAAGGGAATGCCCAAGTCAAAGGTTTTGGCCACGATTGTGCGCCTGCTGGAATCGACGTGCATCCGCGTGGGAAATGAAGAGTACGCTCGGGATAATCAGTCCTATGGATTGACGACCATGCGCAATCGCCACGCCAAGGTGCGCCGGGAAAAGGTTAGCTTTGAATTTCGGGGCAAGAGCGGCAAGCATCACAAAATCGACGTACGTGACCGGCGGCTGGGCAAAATCGTGAAGAAATGCCAAGAGCTTCCCGGACAGGAGCTTTTTTGTTATATTGACGAAGAGGAGCAGGTGCAGGACGTACGCTCGGAAGACGTGAACGCGTACCTGCGAGAAATATCGGGCGCGGATTTCACAGCCAAGGACTTCCGTACGTGGAATGGGACGGTCTTGGCGGCGATCGCGCTTCGGGAATTTGAGGAATTTCTCTCTGCGAAAGAAGCGAAAGCTAACATCGTCAAAGCGATTGAGGCTGTGGCAAAACTCATGGGCAACACGCCGAGTGTCTGCCGCAAATGCTATGTGCATCCGGTGATTCTCCAATCGTACCTTGACGGCGTCACCATTCGTACGATGAAGGAACGAGCGGAGCAAATCCTCAGTCGCGGATTGTCGCGGCTAAAGCCGGACGAAGCGGCGGTGATGATGTTGCTCCGGCAAACTCTGAAGCGCCGCAAGCAGGGCTCGAACGGCCCACGCCGGTCGCGATAAAGTAAGATGGCCAAAAGCGAATTGCGTATCGGCATTTCGGGTTGGACATATCCGCGCTGGCGAGGCGGCGCATTCTTTCCCAAGAAATGGCCGCAAAAACGGGAACTGGAATATGCCTCCAGCAAGGTCAATTCCATCGAGATCAACGGCACCTTTTACTCGCTGCAGCGTCCGGAAAGCTTCCGCGCGTGGCGCGAAGCCACACCCAAGGGTTTTCTTTTTGCCGTAAAAAGCAGCCGTTTTGTCACGCACATGAAAAAGCTGAAGGACGTCGAGACGCCACTGGCCAATTTCTTTGCTTCAGGCGTGTTGGAACTGCGCGAAAAACTCGGCCCGTTACTTTGGCAGCTTCCACCCAGTCTCGCCTTCGACGCGGACCGATTGCGGCGCTTTTTCGCCTTACTCCCCCGCAACACGCGTGCCGCGGCTGCACTGGCGCGCAAACACGACAACCGTCTGAAGAATCGCTGCTCCATCCCGCGGCAGCCAAATCGGCCGCTGCGGCATGCGCTGGAAGTGCGGCACCCCAGTTTTGAGGATGCACGCTTCATCGAACTACTGCGAAAGAACGAGATTGCGCTGGTCATCGCCGATGCCGCGAAGAAATGGCCGTTTATGGAAGATATCACTGCGGATTTTGTTTATATCCGGCTGCATGGCGAAAAAGAGCTATACGCCAGCGGATACGGTGACAAGGCGCTCCGTGAATGGGCGCGCAAGATTCGCGCCTGGCACAAGGGCGCCACGCCCGCCAAAACACGCCGGATCGTAACGAGAACCGCTCCTGCACCGAAAGGCCGCGATATCTATGTTTATTTCGACAACGACGCCAAAGTCCGCGCACCTCACGATGCCATGGCGCTGGCTCGCAAGCTGGAGCGATGATCCAAAATCAAGTAACGCAGCGCAGGAATTTCACTTAACGCATAGCCAGTGCGATTCTAATATGAGGCGTAAGATGCGCCGCATACCCATGGAAAGAAACCCTGTGCACGCATGCCCTTGCCACACCTCAACTACGAAGCGCGCTCTTCCTTCGTCGAGCGCACCGAACCGTCTTCCTTGTACCAGGTCCACGTGCCTACTTTCCTGCCCGCCTTATATTTCCCGCGATACGAAACTGTGCCCGATGGATAGTAACCAATCTCCTCCCCATCCAAACCATCGGGCCCAAAATTCTGTACCCGGCTCCTCGTCCCATCTGCACGGAAAGTCGTCAGTTCACTCGTATAAACACCATCCAGAAAGTGCGCTTCGTGGCAGCGCTGGCCGTTCGCGTAGTAAGTCGTCCAGTCGCCGGTGTATCGCTCGGGAGGATGCACTTCGATCTCCTGTTCATCTTCCATCAGGGCGACATCCTGGAGTACTTCGTTTTGAAACGTGCACTCGAGCACCCAGCGATCATTCAGCCGATAGCTCGTAAACGAAGTGCCTGCGCTTTTTTCCGGAAGCTCCATGGGAATGCCAAACGAAACCAGCGCCCGCAGAATCTTGCTGCGCCGGTCCCCGACCTGAATCGAAGCCAGCGCCGCCTTCACTGATTCCTTTGTCGGTGCGACATAATTCTCCCGGATCACCTTGGCTGCCGCATCCCGCTTCTCCTGCGAAGGCGAAGCCAAATCCGCCACCGGCAAATCCGCGGCAAACAAAAGAGAGCTCGTGAAGAAAGCCGCCGCCACATTGCACACAAGGGAAAAGTAACGTCGATTCACAGGCAGAGATGAAGTTTAAGGAAGCGCTGAAAGGCAACGCAATGCCCCTCATGATGGAGGAACAAACCCAGTCCATCAAGCGAATCCCCACGGGTCCCACTAGTCCCACTACCCCTGCATCACCGTCACGAGCAAATGCCCCGCGCTATTCACTTCTGTGGCAAAGACGGGCAAATCCCGTTTGGCCGGCCCTTCTGTCACATGCCCGCTCGGATCGAAAGTTGAACCATGGCACGGGCAATAGAAAGTGTGGTCCTGCTCCCCCTTGAGCTTGCAATTTCGATGCGTGCATAGCGATGAGAGCGCGAAAAGCTTCCCCTCACGGCGCACCAGAAAAAAACCCTGATCCCGAAACGAATCATAGATACCTTCCGTTGCATAACGACCGCTCGGTCCGGCATCGACCACGCGCTTCCCTTGCGACGTCTGGGGCGTTTGCGAGCCGGGGTTGGGCGCTTGGCATCCGGCGGCAGCGGCCCCGGCGAGTAGCAGGAATTCTCTTCGATTCATAAGGATGGGAAAAAGTTAAACGCGGCTGCCGACTCCACGCCAAGCGCCATTTTGGACTACTGCCGCGGATTTTCAAATGCGCTCGTCCCGCAAAAGCCGCGAACCTCCGCTTGCCAGCCGTTCCTCGCAGTGGATACTCCGCAACTCTGATCCATGAAACTCGGCGTCAATATCGATCACATCGCCACCCTGCGACAAGCGCGCTACGCGGAATCGCCCGATGCGCATAACAGCGAACCCGATCTCCTCGCCGCCGCCTCCGCTTGCGAGCGCGCCGGGGCCGCCGGGATCACCGTGCATCTGCGGGCTGATCGCCGCCACATTCAGGATCGTGATGTCTTTCGGTTGCGCGAGAGCATCATCACCAAGCTCAATCTTGAAATGGGCAATACGCCGGAAATCCTCGAGATCGCCTTGCAGGTGGAACCGGAGGACGTCTGCATTGTTCCCGAAAATCGGCGGGAAATCACCACGGAAGGCGGTCTCGATGCCGCCGGTCAGTTACTTGTGCTCGAACCCACCGTCCGGCGCCTGCAAGCCGCGGGCATTCGCGTAAGCCTTTTCATCGAACCGGAAGATATCCACATCCGCGCGGCCAAAGATCTCGGCGTGGAGATGATCGAGCTGCACACCGGCGCATTTGCCAATGCGCTGGGTGAGCCACGGACCGCGGAACTTGCGCGACTGCAGCGTGCCGCAGAACAGGCCGCCGGGCTCGGGTTGCAGGTCAATGCCGGCCACGGGATCAACTATACGAACATCGCGGAAATTCGCTCCATCCCACACCTGGACGAACTTAACATCGGCCACTCCATCGTCTCGCGTGCGCTGACTGCCGGCCTCGAAGCCGCGGTCGCCGAGATGATCCGCCTCATGGCATGAAAATCGTCGGCATCGGCCTCGACATTGTGGAGATCGCGCGCATCGACGACATCATTGGCCGTCACGGTTCACGTTTTCTCGAGCGGGTCTTTGCCGAACCGGAGCGCCGGTATTGCTCCACGCTGCGGACCGCATCGCGATGCTACGCCGCGCGTTTCGCTGCCAAGGAGGCCGCGTCCAAAGCGCTCGGCACAGGAATCGGAGAACATGCCGGCTGGCTCGACCTCGTCGTCGAGCGAAGCACCACCGGAAAACCATCATTAAAACTCAGCGGTGAAGCGGCAAAATTTGCCGCACGGATGGGCATCAGCGAAATTCTGATCAGCCTCACTCACTCGGATCACTACGCCGCCGCCCAGGCAATCGCTGTCTCGGCTGAAGACTATACATAGCGCCAACAGCGCGCTTCATCCTAGCCTCGCCTGGAGTGGCATGCAGGGTGACTCTCTTTCTCGCTCACTGTTTCATTCCGTTACTTGAACGTTCCCTCACGCGGCTCGCGTTGCTCGCCCCGCACCCGCTACTTCTTCGCAGTGATCTCCCGCATGAATTTCAGCGCGCCATCGATTTGGTTCAGGATCGTATTTGCCTGATCCGCTTTTCCTTCATTCACAGCATCCTGCACATCGTCACAAAGGCCACCTACCTTCTTCGATTCCAGATGAAGGGAACGACGTCTATCCGCCGCGATGTTAAGATATTTTGCCGGAAGCGCCTTCACCAACGCCGCCAGAGCATCACCGGCACGATGAGCATCGTCCTTCTTCGCCCCAGTCGCGGCGTCGCCCAGTGCCTTGCGTTGCGTGTCGATCTGCTCCCATAGGGCTTCGGGAGTCTCCGGAATCGCTACCGCCGCCTTCTTATCTTCGCTTTTGGCCCCATCCTTTGCAGGCAAAGGCGCGCCACCGAAACACAGCGAAGCCAGAAGAATCAATACAGGGATGAATTGCTTCATAAAAATCGCGCGCAGGAAAAGTTAATGAGTGAATCGAATGATGGAATGCTTGTCGCTCAAATGGAAAACGCGCACGCCATTTGAGGCGTGCGCGTTCTGCACAGAATTAAGACAGACGAGACGCCGGGATTAGATCTTGTCGCTGGAATACTCCCAGCCCTTGCGATAGGCCGGACGTTTGATGAAATTCGCGGCATCAGGATGACCGATGGCTTCGAATTTTTCCTGATCCCACTTCACGACGCTGCCCAGCCGCATCGCCAGGCCGCCAAGCAAGCACAGCTCCGTGAGCGGCACCGAGTAATCGAAGTGCCCCATGAATGGGAAGTCTTTGCCTTCCTTGATGGCCACGCTGAATTCCTTCTGCGGCGAGCCGGGTTTCGGACTGCGCGGATAGGTCTTCGCCGGCGGGTTGGCCATCACGTCTTTCATCCGCTGCTCGGGATAGATCTTCGGATCGATGCACTGGTCGTGCTTGTTGAAGATCACGCCATCGCTGCCCACGATAAAGAAGCCGACGTTTTCGAACTTCACGTCGGAGAGTTCGGCGGGCTTTTCAGGCAGCTTCTGCGTTCCGTCGGCATTCTTGCCTTCATACCAGTTCATGGTGATATCGCCCCACACCGGATGCTTTTTCCAGTGGTACTTGACCACACAGCCGCGCGGCCAGGCGATGTCGGTCAATTCTTCCGGAGCGGCTTCGATGCTTTGCGGCAAGCCAAGGTCCATCGCCCAGAAAAGCGGGTCCATGTTGTGGCAGCCCATGTCGCCGAGGGCGCCGGCGCCCCAATCGAGGAACCCGCGCCATTTGAAAGGATGAATGTCGGGCGAATAAGCATGGTCGGGCGTCGCCGCAAGCCATTGGGTCCAGTCGAGATTGTCCGGGATTGGCGCGGGTTTGAAAGTAACACCTGAGCCCTGCGGCCAGATGGGGCGGTTGGTCCAGACATGGACTTCCTTCACCGTGCCGATGACTTTGGCGTCCAGCCATTCCCGGAGCTGCCGGTTGCCTTCCATGGTGTGGCCCTGGTTGCCCATCTGCGTGTACACGCCCTTCTTCTTGGCCGCGCGATGCAATTCGCGGGCTTCCCAAAGGGTGTTGGTCAAAGGCTTTTGCACACACACATGCTTGCCCAGCGCCATGGCGTGCATGGCCGCCGGAAAGTGCGCGTGGTCAGGAATGGCGATCGTCACCGCCTCGATCTCTTTGACTTCGTCGAGCATCTTGCGGAAATCGCGAAACTGCTTGGCATTCGGATATTTCTTGGCTGCCTTGGCCAGCGTAGTGGCGTCCACATCGCAAATGGCCACCACTTCGTTGTCCGCGGCGATTTCAGAAGCATCCGACTCACCCTTGCCTCCCACACCGATGCAGGCCACCGCCAGTTTCTTGCTGGCTGGCGTGCCATCCTGCGCGATGAGAATATTGGGCAGGATAATGCCACCGGCGGTCACCGCGGCGCCTTTGAGGAAGTCGCGCCGAGAAGTACGAAGGGAAGAGAATTTCATTGAGGCTGAGGAGGTCTGATTTTTGGAAGGGAACGGCGGAATGCCGAGTGTCAGGATGACCAGCTATCCATCACGATCTTAGCATTCTCTTGCAAGAGGAATCGACTGGGCATTTGCGCGTCTTGCGTGGTCTGAACCACTCTGCGTTTTCTCGGCCAATCCGGGGAAATTGGGTCCGTTCCCGAGCGGTGTGAGGCCCCATGTATCCATTCGGGATTCGCCGGATTTTATCAACGCGTTTGAGGCGGACAGCATTTACACTCGGAGCACGAGATCATCTCGAGCAGATACCATGAAAACTCAGGCGGCGTTTGCGTTGGCGTTCACTCCCGGACGTGCCGCCGAAGATGGGTTGGGTGGACAAGCATTTTAATGCAGTCCTATCAAAAAAATCTCACCCATTTTCTTGACTCTCACGCCGTCTTGAACACAATAGCGTGTAGTTCTTTGAAACATCAACCGCAAGATATTGTGGTTGACCTCGTGAAAGAGTGCCTATGGCCAAGACCATGGGAGAATAGGGAATCGGGTGCGAATCCCGAGCGGTAGCGCCGCTGTATCGAGCGACGAAAGCCTCACAGATGCCACTGCGCGCAAGCGCGGAAAGGCGGGGCCGGTAGGACGACCTCGAAGCCAGAAGACCTGCTCTTTCACCCTCATCGCCTGCCCCCGCTCCGCCGGGGGTGGACAAATACGGTCGCGCCAACGACCAGATGGGATTTCTGACCGCCAGAAACACGACTCGGTGGAATTCACGCCGTCGTGTGCAGCCTTCGGTATCCTCATCTTCCGCAGGACCAGCCGAAGGCTTTTGCTGCGGACTTCAAAGCTGCCAGCGGTGTGATGGCCACGTCGCAAAAAGATCACCGCCTATGAGCATCGCCATCACCGATTTACCGCTTACGCCGTCGAGCGACGCACTCGCCTTTTCCACGGAAAACGTTGCCACCCGTGAGGAGGGCGATTTTGTCATCTATCAAATGGGGGCGAAAACGTTCCGCCTGGACAAAGCAAAGGCGCGGGAGCGCCTCGCCGGGAAGAGAGTCATTAACGGACATCGCAGCGCGGAATTGAACGTGCTGCCGCTTAAGTATCACGAGGCCTACCGCATCTATAAACAGATGAAGGCGAACCATTGGGAGCCGGATGTGATCGATATGTCGCGCGACGCACAGCAGTGGAATACCGGTGTGCTCAACGCCAAGGAGCGCTGGATCATCGAAATGGGCGTGGGTTACTTTTCCGCAGCCGAGGGCATTGTCGGCGATTCGGTACTGCACGTCATCGAAGATAATCTCACCGCCGCCGAACTGAAGCACGCGTCGCTGCGTCACATCGCCGAGGAGTCGATTCACATGGATTCACTGCTCCATATCATCGGCTCGCTGAATATTGATCTCGATGAAGTAACGGCAAAATTCAGCGACATCCCGAGCGTGCAGCGGAAAAACGCTTTCATCGTGCGGCAGATGCCGGAACTGAAAATGGGCATCGACCTCACGCAGACAGTGAACAAACAAAAATTCGCGAAAGCGATCTTTGGCATCACCCAGGTGATGGAAGGCACGCAGTTTTATGCGCTCTTTGCCATGATCCTCTCGCTGCACCGGCAAAATAAAATGACCGGGATCGGCCAGATGTTTCAATATACCCTGCGCGACGAGTCGAATCACATTGAGCTTGGCCGTTATATTCTTAGCCAGTTGATCGCGGAGAATCCCGATATCTGGACACCGGAATTTCGGACTGAGCTGGTCGATTTCATGCGGGAAGGAGCGGAACTGGAGAAGGAATTTGTGCGCGATTGTCTGCCGGAGGACGGGGTGGGCATGACGCAGGCCGATTTTCTAAACTATGTGGATTTTAACGCGGACCGCCGTCTCGCGAGCCTCGGCCTGCCGGTCCTTTCCCAGATAAAAACGAACCCGTTTGCCTGGCTTGATGAGGTCATCTTTCTGCGCAAAGAGAAGAACTTCTTCGAAACCCGCGTGACGGAATACCAGACCAGCGGCAGCCTTAAAAACACCTCCGAAGACGACTTAATCTAATGGGAGTACACGCAGATACCTGGATTCGCCGCATGGCGAAAGAACGCGGCATGATCGAGCCCTTTGAAGACCGGCTCGTACGTCACACGGACCGCGGGGCCGTGATCAGCTATGGACTTTCGAGCTACGGCTACGATCTGCGCGTGGCCGATGAATTCAAAGTCTTCACGAATGTTTTCAATACCGTGGTCGATCCCAAAAATTTCGATCCGCGATCGTTTGTCGATGTGCAGACAGATGCGTGCCTCGTGCCGCCCAATTCCTTCGCACTCGCCCACAGCGTGGAATTCTTCCGCATCCCGCGCGACGTGCTAACCCTATGCGTCGGCAAAAGCACCTATGCGCGCTGCGGGATCATTGTGAATGTCACGCCGCTCGAGCCCGGATGGGAGGGTCAAGTAACACTGGAAATTTCCAACACCACGCCGCTGCCCGCGCGCATCTACGCCGGCGAAGGCCTTGCACAGGTGCTTTTTCTCGCCGCAAACGAACCGTGTGAAACCAGCTACGCCGACCGTGACGGAAAATATCAGTCTCAGCGAGGCATCACTATTCCGCGCACCTAACTTAAATCACCCACCCATGAACATCTCCGACGCTGCTCCCTTTGTCCTTAGCAATGATCCGCCGACAGATGGCGCGGCGGATTTGCCTCAAGTCATCCGCCGCGATTTGCCGGGCGACACCTCGGGAAAGCCCCGGGTGGTTCCATGGCTGGGGCACAAAATCGCCAAAGCTGTGGCGGCGGCCTGCGTCGTCCAGGGCCAGGATGAGCAGATCGGTCTGCAGGTGCAGGCGGAGATCGAATTTCGTTTGGGGCGCGAGGGGCCGAGTTTTGTCCATATCGAGCAACTCCAGGACATGGTGGAGGAAACGCTCATCGAGATTGGACATCCGAAAGTGGCTCTGGCCTACGGAAAATATCGCGCCCGGCGGGCTGCCGAGAGAGCGCTGGGACTGGCGCCGGATTCGGATGACGACGGCCAGCAGCTGGAACTGGCCACTCGCGAACAATTCGGTGACATCCGCGCGCGCATTTCTTTCGCCAAAATCGGGCTCGCGCTCACCCTGCCTGACGATGATCTCGTCGCGCGATTGCTACGCAGCACGTCGATCAGCCTTAACGCGGAAGAACGGCGAGACACCATCGTGCTCAATGCGAAGTCGCTCCTCGATCTCGACGCTGATGCGCGCTTTTTCGCCGCGCGTATTTTGCTTAGTTATATCTACGAGGAGACTCTGCCGTGGAAAGTCACGGATGGATTGCATGCGTTGAAAGACGCCCATCAGCGGGCGTTTCTTGACTATATTCCACAGGGCATCGTGCTGCGCCGCCTTGATCCGCGGCTCGCGGAGTTCGACCTCCCCAAGCTGGCGATCGCGCTCGATCCTTTTGCTGACCTGCAATTCGATTTTCTCGGCATCCAAACGCTATACGACCGCTATCTCATCCATGCGCAGGATCCTGTGACCGGACGCAAGCGCCGGCTGGAATCGCCACAGATTTTCTGGCTGCGCGTGGCGATGGGACTGGCCCTTCTCGAAAAGGATCGGGAAAGCCGGGCACAGGAGTTCTATAGCATCTACAAATCGCGCCGTGGTTGCTCCTCGACACCCACGCTTTTCAATTCCGGCACGCTGCATCCCCAGCTTTCCTCTTGTTACTTGCTTTATTGCGGCGACTCGATCGAGGACATCACCGAGACTTGGCGGCGCTTTTCGCATCTCTCGAAATGGGCAGGCGGCCTGGGCTGCTCCTGGACGGCGATCCGCGGCGCCGGCGCGCACATTCATGGCACCAATGGCGAAAGCTCCGGGGTCATCCCCTTCCTGAAGGTGAGCAACGACATTGCCATCGCCGTGAATCAAGGCGGCAAACGGCCCGGCGCGCTCTGCTCCTATCTCGAGCTTTGGCACTCGGATATCGAGGAATTCCTCGATCTGCGCAAGGAGACGGGCGACGACCGCCGCCGCACGCATAACATGAACACCGCCCAATGGATTCCGGATTTGTTCATGAAGAGGCTCAAGGCGATCTCCGAAGGCACGCTCCCGAAAGATGCCACCTGGACGCTTTTTCGCACGAGCGATGCGCTGGATTTGCCAGAGCTCTCCGGCCGCGCTTTTGAACTGCGCTACGAAGAATACGAACAGCGGGTAACTAATGGCAAAATGTGGGGCCGCAAAGTGCGCGTCCTGGCCTTGTGGAAACGAATGCTCGAAATGCTCTTCGAGACCGGACATCCGTGGATGACCTTCAAGGACCCCTGCAACCTGCGCAGCCCGCAAGATCACGCCGGCGTGATTCACAACTCGAATCTCTGCACGGAAATCACGCTCAATACAAGTAACGATGAAGTGGCCGTCTGCAATCTCGCCTCGATCAACCTCGCCGCCCACTTGCGCGAAAACGGCGAGCTCGATCACGCGCGGCTCCGCGGCACTATCACGATATTGATGCGGATGCTGGATAACGTGATCGATATCAACTTCTACCCGGTGGAAGCCGCGGCCCGCGCCAACCAGCGGCATCGTCCGGTAGGTCTCGGCGTTATGGGAATGCAGGATGCGCTTTACGATAAAGGAATCGCCTTCGATTCCGCAGAAGCGGTCGCCTTTAACGACGAAGCGCTGGAGGCGGTCGCATACTATGCTTACCTGGCGAGCAGCGACCTGGCCGCCGAGCGCGGACGCTACGAAAGCTATACTGGCTCGAAGTGGGACCGCGGCCAGTTGCCGCTCGACACGCTTGCGCATTTGGAAGAGGAGCGCGGCGTGCCGGTGCAGGTCGATCGCACCGCGCGCCTCGATTGGGAAGCGTTGCGCTCCCGGATTGCCCGGCAAGGGATGCGCAATTCCAACTGCCTCGCCATCGCGCCGACGGCGACGATTTCCAATATCCTCGGGTGCACACCGTGCATCGAGCCCACGTACAAGCATATCCATACAAAATCCAATTTGAGCGGAGAATTCATTCGCACCAATGATCACCTCTTACGTGACCTCCAGGCGCTTGGTCTGTGGGACGAAGAGATGCTCGCCGATCTCAAATATTTCGACGGCAGCGTGCAGCAAATCGAACGGGTTCCGGCCGAGTTGAAGCGCCTTTACAAAACGGCTTTTGAAATCGCACCGACGTGGATTTTGCAATGCGCCGCAGTGCGCCAGAAATGGATCGACCAGGCGCAAAGCACGAATCTTTGGCTCGCCGAAGCCGATGCACGGACCGCCAGCTTTATGTATCGTGAAGCGTGGGAGCGAGGCTTGAAAACAACTTACTATTTACGAACGCTGAACAAAAGCACCATCGACAGTGCGAACCGTGAACGCAGGCCCGTCTCCGAAAAGCGCGAATACACCTCCGCGGAAATCAAAACCTGCTCGCTCGAAGCGGTGCGCAATGGTGGCACGTGCGAAGCGTGCCAGTAACTTGGATTTAGCGTGGGCGAAACCGCATTTTGCTCCCGTGTGAGGCATTGTCCCGTCTGCGGAAAACCCAATTGCTGCCGGTTGGAAACAGGCGAGGCCTATAAAGGACCGTGCTGGTGTGAAACTCCGATCCTTCCTGCGGTCGCGTTAAATCGGCTTTTGGCCGAATTGCCGGAGCCACGCTGTCTCTGCCGCTCTTGTCTTGAGAAAATCGCGCATGATCCGGAGATTGCCTGGGATGCACTCGCCACGGAAAGCCGCGTCCCGGTGAATGATTTACTTCCGGGGGACACCTACAAGGAGGGCGAAGCGCTCGTCTTTACTGAGCAATATCATCTTCGCCGCGGTTACTGTTGCGGAAATGGCTGCCGTCATTGCCCCTATGGCCCAGGTTCTTCCGGGCAATGCCACTGACTGCACTGTGTTGTTACTTTGCTTTCGCGCAAAGCCTCACCGCATCTCCGGGCGTCGTTTCCTATTCCTTCCGCACGATCGCCACTTCCACCTGCTGCAGCGCGCCCGCGAATTTCTGCGCATCAAATCCGCCCTGCTCTTTGGCGAGGCCGGCGACGAGCTTGAGCGAATCTTCGAGGGTCTTTTGCGGCACCGCTTGATTTGCCTTCAGTGCGGTCCAAAGCCGATCCAGCGCAAGAGCGAGTACTTGTGCGCGGCGTAACTGTTCATCCACAGGCACCGACGCATCTCGGAAAGCTTCGTTAGCCTGGGCAAGCTTCAGCATCAACGCTGAAGCGCTGTCCTTCGACCACTTTTCGCGCGTGGCGGCATGGGCCAGACGGTCCGCGCCAGCTTGAATGCCCTTCGGATTACTAGCATCCCCTTCCCGCAGATTTGCGGTTCCCAGCGGCACCTGCTCGAGCAACCAGTGCAAACCTTTTACTCGCGCCGCCAGCTTCGTATCCGCCGGTGTGGACGCCAGCCTCCAGCTCAACTCCCGCAAATCCACAGCCTGTCCCACCAGCCACGCGCGCGGTCCCTCCCAAACATCGTTTTCGCGATCCTTCCAATGGGGCGGTTGCGCGCCCGATTGACCGTCGAGTTCAAAAAACATTTCCGGATGCCCAGCGCCCACCAATTCCGCGCTCACGTTCAAGTGACACGCCACGCAAACATTGGCCCGATCATACAGGCTGCGCATCTCGCGCATTCCTGCGCCCATGCGCTGCTCGTGCGTGATATCGAGGCGCGTGTGAAAACGCAGCCACCCCTCGGCAGGACCATGACAGGTTTCACACGAAACACCCTTGTCGCGCATCTCCTTTTCCGAAGGCGCAAAACGCGGCGCCGGGAGCGATTGCAACGGGTTGTGACATACGGTGCAGCGCACGTCTTTCGTGGCATCGGTAATTCCTAGACTCTTCGCGATCTGTGCGGAACGAGTCGCTCCGAGGATTGCCGGCGCGCTCGTATGGACATCTTTCTTCTGCCAGATAATGCATTGATCCTTTCCCGTTCCTCCGCCATGGCAGCTCGAGGAAGCGCAGGACGGCTCACCCGTAAAGCGCGGCCCTTCGCCTTTGGTTGTCTCACCCTTGGCAAACGGACCCATCAGCGCCGCTGACAGCAGCGCCGTGGCAATCCGCAAGTAAAATGGAAAAGATTGCACCGCAGTCGATTACAACAAATGACCGTGGCGGGCCAACTATAAAGAAACAGATTTTAGCGTACGCGCTCCTCCCGGGAACGCCAATCTCCAGATTGGCGAGTTGGTAAGTGGTCGAAAAATGCTATCCACAATTAGGCCTTCCCACCTCTCCGTATGTGTGCTGCGAGCGAGTTTTCCGAAACTCACCAATCTGGAGATTGGCGTTCCCGGGATGCCTTCCCGCGTTGCCATCAATTTTCGTGTGTTTCAAGATTTGCAGGCTTGGCGAACGAATTCCTGTCGCTAAGCTGATTCTCTCACGCCCATGCATCCTCCTTTAGGCACGCACGTTACGGAACCATGATTCTGAATCGTTCACATATTCTCTGGGCATTTGCGGTGGCGCTGATCACCGCCGGCTGCGCGGTCTTGTATCTTGCCAATTTTCATCCCCGCTATCTTCCTTTTCACGTCGCATTGCCGCCGATCTTTGGTCCGGTGCCGCCAGTACGCAATACCGTGGGCGGCACGCCGCTCGGTCTCGCCTTCGGGACAGTCGCACTGCTCATCTTTCTTTTCGCCTCCGCGCTGGGCATCCGCAAAAAGAGGCGCACCTGGCCCATCGGCCACGTGAAGATTTGGCTGAAAGCGCACATCTGGCTCACCATCCTCACCATTCCGCTCGTCGCATTTCATTGCGGCTTTCATCGCGGGGGTCCGATGCCCACCACGTTGCTTGTCCTTTACTCCATCGTCATGGGCAGCGGTTTCTTCGGACTCGCTTTGCAGCAATATCTGCCTCGCGTCATGACTCGCAACCTGCCGCGTGAAGTCGTCTTCGAAGAGATCCCTTACCTTCGCCGGCGGCTCATGGAAAACGCCCTGCAACTGCGCAGTGAATTGCGCGCCTCCGAAAGGAAACCCGGCGAACTCGCGGCCGCCGCAGGAGGTGATCCGGCGTCGCTGACCATGACCGCACGGTTCACGCTGGCGATTCCCACGGCCGATCCTGAAGAGGCGAGCCGCAATGCTATCGCCGATTTTCTCGACCGTGACGGCCTGCCTTACCTCCACACAAAGCAAACACGAGGGCTGCGCCTTGCGGATCAAAAAGTCTCCGACGATGTTTTCCGGCTCCTGCGCGTCGATGTATCCGAGGACTGGAGCGAGACAGTCGATGAACTCCAGCAGATGGTTGATGACCGGCGTTACTTGGATCTCCAGGTGCGGCTGCATCACTGGCTGCACGCCTGGCTGCTCATTCATGTCCCAATTTCATTCGCTCTGCTGGTGATGACATTCTGGCATGCCTATATCACATTGATCTACTTGTGATCTCCTGAGCCGCATCCTGCACTCCCATGGCCCGCCCGTCACGCACCACCAAACAGGTCGCCGAAAAATATAAAGGCAATCTGGGATATTTCCGCAAGCCGCACGCCTTTCGCACGCTGCGGCTGGTTTGTTTCATCCTAGCGGTGGTGGGCAGCATTGCCGCGGTATTTGGCTTTCGTTACTATTCCGGAAACAGGCTGACCTATTTCAGCACGGGCTCCCTGTGCGCTAATCACGCGCGCTTCGCTAATCGCTGTGAAGTATGCCATGAAGATACGCAGCCCGATATCGCCGAGGCCCTGAGCACGAACTATCAGGCGATGAAGGCCAAGGACGAATCGCTCTTTAAGAAAGTGCTCGAGCAGCTCGATCCGGAGAATCTCCGCAAAGAAAGCGAAAGAATTCGCAAGAAGATGATGGAGAACAACTCGCTGGCCAAACTCGACCAGGCCTGCAGCCGCTGCCACGACGCGCAGCAATTGCATCAGCCGCAGACGGCAGCCCTGGCGCTGCGCCCCGTCTCCACGCACATCGCGCTGGTCCACGCCACTTCGTGTTCCACTTGCCATCGCGAACATCTCGGCCCGGAAAAAATGAAACTGCCCCCGCCAAACAATTGCGCCACTTGCCACGGCGACAAAGAAAAGCTGATGGCTGATTTCAAGCTCATTCCCACGGGTGGCAAGCCTGCTCCGGCCACCGGCAAAATCAGCGACGAACTCGGCGATGGAGTGCGGCGCTTTTTCCCGCCGCGCAAGGAACCGCATGAGCCGCTAGTTTTCACGGGATTCTCCGCCGGCCATCCGTCGTTTGGCTATGAAGAGCCGGGGTCGCGAGATACGGCCAAAATTTTTTACGGCCATCAACGTCATGAACAAGCCGACGTCGTGCTCGATGGGAAGAAACTCACTTGCACTGATTGCCACAAGCCCGGCGCCGACGGCATGTATATGCAACCGGTTCGTTATCAGGACCACTGCGCGCGCTGTCATTCACTGCAGTTTGATCAGGAACTGCCCGAGCTCCTTATCCCTCATCGCGATCCGGAGAAGGTTTACGATTTTCTGCAAAGCAAGGCCAGCCAGTATAACAATTACTTCATGGCCAAGAATCCCGGCGTAACGGATTTTCAACCACGCCAGGCCTTTGTCTTCGAGCATTTAAGTAACTTGATGCGCCATTACAACGGCGCGGATCGCAACCTTGAGCTCGCCGTTTTCCTCACGGGCGATCCGCCCATCAATGACCGGCTCACCACGAAAAGTAACACGGCGCAGTTTCTGCCAAGCTGTAAGAAGTGTCACGAAGGCGTGAAAGAAACGCCCGAAGGCTCACACAAATGGGTCGTGCCCAAGACCAATATGGCCGAGCGCTGGCTCACCCGCGGGCCATTTACCCATGCGGCACACACGCATATGTCGTGTATCGACTGCCATGTAAAGGCGCTCACAAGCAACAAGACAACCGACATCCTGCTCCCCACACAAAAGAGCTGCACCGAGTGCCATCGCCCACTCGACACCGCCAAGGCGGAACAATCCGACAAGCCTGCACACGCCGCTGCCGAAATCGTCGAGCAGCAAAAACGCGAAGGCGGAATCAAGTCGGATTGCCAGTCGTGCCATCCGAAGTATCACACGTCGGAGTTGAATAATGAGGCGGTGATGGCGGCGGGGTGGTTGGGTGCGGGAGGTGGTGGGGCAGCGGCCAGTAAGAAGTGAAGTCGGACGCCAGGACTAGCTTTGAATTGCACTGCTAATGTTCTCGCGGTGCGGTTGGAGTGGGCTGCTCTTTAAACGTAATCTTTAACTTTATCTTAATCTTCCCGCGGAGCGCCAAACGGAAGAGCGGCGGCCGTCTTTAATCCTACACTTTCACTTTCACCTACACCGCAAGGAACGTGAAATGAAAAATGAGAAAGCTTTGCGTTACTTGGTTAGCCATTCGCAAAGGTTTGCGTATGGGAAGACGGACCGCCGAGAAGGACACCACCACTTTGCCGTTTCGCGCTCCGCGCGAAGATTAAGATAAAGTTAAAGATTAGGTTTAAAGAACGAACCACCCCATCCGCTCCCCACCCCTAATGAATATCCGGGTCCCGCGGAAACTTCGCGTACGGCAGCCTCGCGTTGTGATACGTATAATGATCTGCCCGGATATTCGTGGAAGGCAGAAAATCTACCGTTCCAGCCACAGCAATAATATCATCCTGATCGATACCGTCACCCGAAACTCCGATGGCGCCAATCAACTGTCCGTGCCGGTAGAGCGGGAAACCTCCGGGGAAAATCGTGATGCCGTTGGGCAGATTGGAATCACCAGGGAAAAACTGGTGAACCGGATCACGCTTTAAGCTCACCGCTTCCTGGAAACCAAAGAACGGTCCCGGCGGATTACCGTCGATGCCCGGCGGAAAATACCGTTCGGCCAGAAAACCCACCGTGCGGCTGCTCATCGCTAACTGGCTATTCGAAAAGAAGACCGCCGTACGCGCTTTCTGCACAGCGACATCCCAACTGAAAATCGTCGCCTCACCCGTGCGGAAAACGCCAAGGATTGCCGGTGCTTCGCCTGCTTTTTCCGGATTGTTAACAACGGCGATGAAATTCTTGGACGGCGTCCCGACCGGCAAACGAATACCCGCGCGCGTCTTGTCCGCCTGCGTCGCCGACTTGCTCAGGATGGAGCGCACTTCCGCCGCCGAAAGACGCGCGGCCCTTCCTCCAACTCCGGAGCGCCCGGGCACATTGATCAAAGGATCATCACGAATGGGAAAACGGATTTCGCCATCCACACCGCCGAGCTTCGTGCGCTCGTAGGGATAGGGTTCGGGCGAAGCCTGAGGCGTTCCCGAAGCCACAGCCAGGCTGCCGGGAATCGGAATATCCACCGCATGCCCGAGCGTGGAAAGCGACTTCACATCTTTCACATCCTTAATGTCGCTCGCATTCTTATAAATATAGGGAATTCGGATTCCGCCGATCAAAATATTGGTGGCGATAATGCTATTCGATGGTCGATAGCCCGTCTGCCCAGCGATGGCCACATCCTCATCAGTATCATGGCCGGATTTGAATCCCGAGGTGTATTTGTTTTGCGATTCCTTGAAAACAATCGCCCCCGCCGGCGCCAGGTCGGTGGGTGAGCCATCTCCCGTCACACCGATGCCGCCCACCAGTTCATCATTCTTATAAAGAGGCACGCCACCTGGAGAATCGTTCAAAGTTGTGGGAACAAGCAACGGCGCACGCACCCCCGGTGAAGTAACAGGGGAAACCAGCGCCGTCCCATCAAATCCAGGCGGAATCAATTTCACCCGGTTCACATCGGTAAAGAACAGACTGGAAAGCCCCACCCCCACTAGCGGTCCATTCGAAGAATCGCGCACACCCACCGGGAAATGCTGCTGGATAATATATCCCGCCGTTCGCGAAGTGAGAGCTTCCTGGTTGCTGCTCAGAAATGCCGCCGTGCTCGCCCTCGTGATCGCGCCGCCGAAAAGGCTATACAGTTTAAAATTCGCCGTCACCAGCGAGGGTACTCGCGGAATTACCTTGGGAAACGGCGGCGGAAGAAACGGCGGAACCGGACTGAAGATACGCCCTTTCACATCCCATAAAGCAAGCAGAAAACCTTCGCGATCCGTGACCGCGATGATGGCGTTTGGATCAGTCCGCGAAGCTTCCGAGGCTGCTTGCTGGACAATCTTAAAGACGTCCTGCTGATTAAGCTGTTCAGCCGCTCGCCCTGGTGCAAAAGCCGCCAGGAGGAACATGCAAGCAAGGACGTGAAGTCGTTTATGAGCGGTCACAACGTCGGAGTTTCGCGGATAAAATCACAAATCATTCATCCGAGCCAATGTTTTTCGTTGCCGAAACACCCCTTTATTTACTATGACCAGCCGTGCTCCGCCCGCAGCCTGCATTTGATAAAGCAACCCCGAGACGGATTCTCTCGTGCATCATCGGGGTGTCGATCGGGCTCGCGCCAGCGGCAATCGTGCTTTTGCCTTCAGCAATCGTTCTTTTGCCATCGGTAGTTATGGCTGATCCGCCAGCGGCGAACTCCGATCCACCGTTCAAGAAACCGAATGCCATCCTGCGTCCGTTCCTGCTCGATAAGGAACCGACTGAAGTAACCATTCAGACAAAGCCGCCAAGATCCCCCGCTCATTTCAATCCCGATCCGGGGAAATGGGACAGCCCTTCCATCCCAGCCACACAAGCAACACCTTCCAATCCGACGCCGACAGCCCCGACCGCGGCTCCGCCGGCAAATCCTTCGCCGGACGAGACCAAAAAGGAACGCGAAGCCGCAGTGGAAAACTTCGCCCCGGATTTCGCCGTGTTATTTCCCTCGGATCGTCCTGTGCCGATCGTCCCTGGGTTGCCTGCCGAACTCCAGTTGCCTCCGTACGAAGGTGAGCGGCTCGATCCCCGGCTCGCGCTTCCCCGGCGGGGAGTAAAGGGACTTGGGCCCGTACACCAGCAGTGGACTTATCCCAAATATCAGTTAGGCCGCGAAGGGCTGGGGCTATTTCCGCATAGCACGGCAGTTCCCAATCGCTGGTTTTTGAATTTCCCCGGCTGGCGTCGCTATCAAGACCCATCCATCGAGGCGCCGTATCAATATGAAACGCCGCTGCTTTGGCATCCGTATCGGCAGAGCACGCTGAAAGGCGACGTACCGATCATCGGGCAGGATATTTTTCTCGAAGTGACGGCGAAAAACTTCTCGCTTTTTGAAGGGCGCAAGCTGCCCGTCGGCAGCGGTGTGAGCGCGGCACAGCCGAGCTCCTCTGAGTTCTTCGGACGCGGCAATCAGTTCTTCATTAGCAACGACACCTCGCTTGAGGTGAATCTTTTCCAAGGCGAGACGGGATTTAAGCCGGTCGATTGGGCGATCCGCATTCAGGCGGTGGAAAATCGCAACTGGCTGTGGGTGCAGGAAAATAACCTGATCGACCCTAATCCTCTCGGCTCGAATCCACCCGGCGAACACCAGCAGGAACCACCAAATTCCAATAAGATTCAGTCCATTCCCAAGGATGGATCGAGCGTCAATCCCAGGACCGGTGATCCTGGCACCTTCGGCAAGACGATCAATCCGGCGGATGTTTTCAACTTTATCGCCCCATCGCTGCAGCCCACCAATGGCGCGCGGGATTTGGTAAAGACCGATCCTGTGACCAATCAGCCGGTCAAGGGCAAGAAAGGCAAAGTTAACAATAGCAATCGCTCCGACTACACAGAACGCGCCCGCGATTTCTTTGCCCTGCAGGAGGCGTTTGCGGAAATCCACTTCAGCGATCTCAGCAATAACTACGACTTCATTTCAGGTCGCTTCGGCATTCAGCCCTTTGTCTCGGACTTCCGCGGATTCATTTTCAACGATACCAACCTCGGCGCCCGCATCTTTGGTAATTACGATAACAATCGCATCCAATATAACCTCGCGCTCTTTGACATGCGTGAGAAGGACACCTACTCAGGCCTGAACGAAATCGATACCCGCCAGCAACGCGTCCTCATTGCCAACGTCTTCAAACAGGATTTCTTTGCCAAAGGCTATACGGCGGAATTCTCCTTCCACGGCAATTTCGACGACGGCGGCGTCCACTACGATAAAAACGAATTCCTCACGCGTCCCGCGCCCTTCGGCACGGTGCAGACCGACGAGTCCGGCCACATTCGCGGACACGATGTTAATGCCTTCTATCTCGGCTGGACCGGTGACGGACACATCGGTCGCTTTAATATCACGCACGCCTTTTACGAAGTAGTGGGTCGAGACAGTTATAACAGTCTCGCCGGCCGCGAAGTTTCGATCAATGCCCAGATGGCCGCGCTCGAACTCAGCTACGACGCCAACTGGATTCGCTTCAAACTGTCTGGCTTCTACGCCAGCGGCTCTTCCAATCCCACGAGCGGAGTGGCGCGCGGCTTTGATTCCATCCTCGACAATCCCACTTTCATCGGCGGTCCATTTTCCTGGTACGTGCATGAAGCACCGAATCTCGCGGGCACGGGTGTCAATTTGAAGCAACCCGATTCGCTCATCCCGGATCTACGCACCAGCAAAACGGAAGGCCAGTCGAACTTCGTCAACCCAGGCGTAGCCATCGTCGGATTTGGCATCGATACCGACATCACGCCGAAGCTGAAAGGATTCTTCAACGCTAACTATATTTGGTTTGCGGAGACCGCCCCCATCAAGCTCGCGCTGCAAACCAACGATGCCAATAACAAGTTCGGCCTCGATTTAAGCCTAGGCATCAAGTATCGCCCTCTCCTTACGGATAACATCATCGTTTCTCTCGGTGGCGGCCTTTTCATTCCTGGCCAGGGCTATAAAGACATCTATCGGACGAATACCGGGCCGATCACCGGATTTTCGCAGCAAAACGGAACCGGAAAAGTGGACCCGGTCCTCTACAACGCCTTCCTCACCGTTACTTTTACTTACTAATCCATGGACCGGCCTTACTTGTTCAAAGTCCTGGCTATCGTGGCTGCCGCCACAGCCGGCTTTGCCACTTTGTCCCATGGCGCGGAAACTCCGCTTCTCAAGGGCGCGGCTGCCGCAAAGCCCGAAGCCGCTGCCGGCCTCGGCCCGGCCACATCGGTAACGGACAATCCAACGACGGCACCCGAGCCGGCCCTTCCCGGCGAAAGTTCCACCGGCCTCGGTCCTTCCATTTCGTTGATCCCGCCGCACCCGCGCGTTTCGCGTCCGCCCCACAATTGGATCGATCAATCGACGGACCAAGCTCAAGCCAAGAGCGTCGGCTGCCTCGAGTGCCACAAGACGACGGACGCGCTCTCGATGCACAAGTCACCGAACGTCGTCCTCGGTTGCACCGATTGCCATGGCGGCAATGCCAAGCGCGGACTGACCATTACGCAGGCGCATGTTCAATCGAAAAACCCCGCTTTTTGGGAAACGTCGGCCAATCCTATCAATGCCAACGTGGTGCTCAATCACGAGTCGCCGGAATTCATCCGCTTTGTTAATCCGGGCGATTTGCGCGTGGCTAAGGAAGCCTGCGGCCTCTGCCACGGCGAGATCGTGACGCGTGTGCAGAATTCGATGATGAACCACGGCACGATGCTCTGGAACGCCGCCGCGTATAACAATGGCGCCATCGACCAAAAGAACGCCATCGTCGGCCAGGCCTATGGAGCGGATGGCATCGCCCTGACGTTGAACAATCCTTTCAAACCGACACCGGAAGAGACGCGGATTCATGGCTGGATCGAATCGCTCATCCCTCTCCCCCGCTTCGCGCGAAGCATGCCGGGCAATGTCTTCCGCATCTTTGAAAAAGGCGGCGAAGAACCGCTCAGCATCGGCATTCCGACCGTCGATGAACCGCCGGGCAAACCGGAGCGCCGCCTCTCCGAACGCGGCTACGGCACGCTGAACCGTACCGACCCCGTTTTCCTGGGCGCCGCGAAGACGCGCTTGCACGACCCGTTACTTGGGTTCATGGGATCAAACGATCGTCCGGGAGACTATCGTTCGAGCGGATGCTCGGCCTGCCACGTCGTCTATGCCAATGACCGCTCGCCGACGAATTCCGGCTGGTGGTGCAAATTCGGCAATCAAGGCCTGACCTTTACGAAAGATCCCACCATTCCTAAAGACGAGCGCGGCCATCCTGTCTTCCACGAGTTCACCCGCTCCATCCCCTCTTCGCAGTGCATGAACTGCCACATGCATCAGGGCAATCTCTTCGTGAATCCTTTCCTGGGTTATACTTGGTGGGACCAGGAAACCGATGGGGAGCACATGTATCCCAAAAAACAGCATGACCCGACGGACGACGAACTGGTCATCGCCAACCGGAGCAATCCGGAAGGGGCCGCGGCGCGCGGACTCTGGGGAGATCGCGATTTCCTCGAAAAAGCGGCGGAGCTCAACCCGCAGCTCAAGCACACCCAATTCGCCGATTATCACGGTCACGGCTGGGTTTACCGCGCCGTCTTCAAGCACGACAAGAAAGGCAATCTGCTCGACCTCGATGATAACAAAGTCGAGCCCGGCGATTTCAAGCACGCCGTTCACCTGAACGACATCCACCTGCAAAAAGGGATGCAATGCACGGATTGCCATTTCGAGGTGGAAGTGCACGGCAACGGGTTACTTTACGGCGAACCGCGCAACGACACCACCATCACTTGCATCGATTGCCACGGCACGGTGAGCAACCGGCCCACGCTCGTGACCAGCGGCGCCGGCGGCACGTGGGACGGCAAGAGCCGCCGCACCGATCCGGTGGATCTCACCACGCTGGTCACACCATGGAAACCGCGCTTTGAATGGGATAAATCCGACCCCGTTCATCCCAAGCTCTATCAAAATTCCCAGATGTCTCCCGACACGCGTTGGGAAATCCCGCAAACCAAGGATCTGCTCGATCCGAGTTCCAGCCATTATAACGCCAAGGCCGCGTATGCGAAGACGGTGCAGCGCGATGGCACCACCTGGGGCACGGTGCCGGAGACCTCGCAGGAATGCGGGCGCAAGCTGGCCCACGCCAACGAGAATTTCGACTGCCAGATCTGTCACACTTCCTGGGCGACGAGTTGCTTTGGCTGCCACTTGTCGATGAAAGCCAACCAGCGTGTCCCGCAAAATAAATACGAAGGCGCGACGGAACGAAACTATACGACCTACAATCCGCAGGTCGTGCGCGACGACGTCTTCCAGTTGGGCCTCGATGGCACCGTGAAGAAGCATCGGCTGGCCGTCCTTCGCTCCTCTAGCGCGGTGGTGGTGGGATCGCAGAACGGCAACCGCGAGTGGGTCTATTCGCAGGAGCAAACCGTGAGCGCCGAAGGCTATAGCGGCCAGGCGTACAATCCGCACTTTGCCCACACCACCAGCGGCAAAGGCACGACGAAGAATTGCACCGATTGCCATCTCTCCGCGGCCAATGATAACAACGCCTGGATGGCCTCGTTACTTGGTTTCGGCACGGGCAGCGTAAATTTCTTTGGCCGCTATGCCTGGGTGGGCGGAGAAGATTCACTCCATTCCGTCGTCTGGACCGAGTCCAACGAACCGCAGGCCGCCATCGGCTCGACGCTGCAAAAGCTCGCCTATCCCAGCAACTACGCCGAGCACTTATCTCATGGCCGCGCACTCAAGGAAGCGTACGAGCATCCCTCCCATCAGATCAACGACGTGACGCAGCGCGGCGAGTATGTCTATACGGCAGCCGGCAGCGCCGGCCTGGAGGTGTACGACATCGCGAACATCGACCAGAAAGGTTTCTCCGAGCGCTTTAACACCGCACCCGTTTCTCCTCTCGGCCAGCGCACTTACGTTCGCACCAAGCATGCCACCTCGGTGGCCATGCCGAGCACGCTGGCCATTGATCCGCGCCGGAAGCGGCTCCCAGTCAATGAAGAGCAGCCAATTCATCCTTTCTATAACTACGTCTATGTCACTGATCTCCAGGAAGGCTTGGTGATCGTCGACGCCAGCCCGCTTTTCGATGGCGATCCGGAAAACAATTTCCTGCGCCGGGCGAAGCTGCACGACGACAAAGGATCCGGTGGCGATCACTATAATCCCGACGGCAAACTCACCGGCGCTACCTATGCCGTGTGCGCTGGTCATCGCGTTTTCGTCTGCACGCCCGATGCCCTGCGCGTGATCGATGTCGATGAACCGGAATCGCCGCGGCTCGTTGGGAGTTGCGAAGGCTTCCTGCACAATCCACACGCCATCTCGATTCAATTCCGCTACGCTTTTGTCACCGATGATGAAGGGTTGAAAGTATTGGATATTACCAATCCCACCCATCCGCACCCGCTGCCGAAAGCGACGGTGCCTCTCAAAAGCGCGCACAAGCTCTATGTCGCACGCACTTATGCCTATGTCGCTGATGGCGAGGACGGCCTTGCGATCATCGATGTGGAAAATCCCGAGCGTCCGCATCTCGAGCAGCTCTTCAATGCCGAAGGCGAGTTGAATGACACACGCGCCGTGGAAATCGGTTCGGTGAATGCCTCCATGTACGCACTCGTTGCCGATGGCAAAAACGGCTTCCGCGTGCTGCAAATGATTTCGCCGGACACCGTGGAAGGCTCCGCCGGCTTCTCCCCGCGGCCCGCGCCGCGCCTCATCGCCACCTATCACACACCGCACCCTGCGCTCAGCATTTCTCGCGGACTCGACCGCGACCGCGTCGTCGATGAAACCGGCGACCAGACCGTTGTCTTTGGCCGCCGCGGCTCGCGTCCGTTCCACGTGGACGAGATGCAGAAATTCTACCGCCACTCCGATGGCGACCTCTACAAAGTGGAAAACGTCTCTGTCAAAGACGGCAAGCTCCTCACCACCTCCGGCACCGAGCTCAAACCGCCGAAGCCTCCGGCTCCCCCAGTCATGCCTCCACCCGTCCAGCCCGCGCTGGATCAAAAAATCGACTTACCGGCCGCAAAACCCGATTCAGAGAAATCCGAAACGGATAAGCCTGAAACCCCGGCGGATACGACGACGCCAAAGGCGGGGACACAGTAGTTGAACTAAGAACGGGAGCAGGATCCCCCGGGAACGCCAATCTCCAGATTGGCAAGTTGGAGGGTGGCTCAACAGATTTTTCGCCCGCCTGCAGACTGGAACAACCAATAACTGCTGGGGCCGTCTGTCCTCAGACGACCAGCACGGGTGAATCTTGCGAGAAATATCGATGAAGGAATCCGTTTCTTATTCAAGTAACATACACCCTATCCATTCATCCAGGCCTGGCGTGCATCCGACACGCATTGGCTGCCTGAGGACAGGCGACCCCACCAGATACCGGCTCGATAAAATCACTCTCTTTGAAACTCGCCAATCTCCAGATTGGCGTTCCCAGGAGAAGCCGCTCGTAAATCGAAGGCGAAACGTCTATCAGAAAAGACTGCCATCAATCAAGTAATTGCCTCAAATCACCGAGTTCGCCGCACTCGTTTTCTCCGCGTTGGGCCGGACCGGCGAGACCTTGACCACATTTTCGGCGTCGTAATCGATCAACTGCAGCCAATCTTCGGTCACGTCGCTCGGCGGGAAGATATCGTTTTCCAGGTATTCGGCTTCGAATGAACCGCGCAGATCACTCTCGCTGATCCCCTCCTCCTGTTTGCTGGCAATGGCACGCTTGATGGCCACGCCTTTGGCGCGTTCCACGATACTGGAGATGATCGCCCCGGAAATGAGATCGCCGCGATAGAGCGTATCTTTTTTGCCTGAGCGCAGAGTGATGCTGAGGAATTTGTTCTCGTCGCGCCGCGAAAAGGCCAGATCGACCATGGTTTCCGCCAGCTTATCTATGGCGGCCGTCACGCTGCCCGCTTCCCGCACTTCCGTCGGGTCGTAGGGCAAATTTGGCGCGAGATAGATTTTGAAAATCTCACGCGCTCCTTCTCGATCCGGGCGTGTTACTTTAATCTTCCGGTCAATGCGGCCCGGCCGCAGGATCGCTGGATCGATTAAATCCGCACGATTCGACGCCAGGATGATCACGACCTCGCTGAGCGATTCGATGCCGTCCATCTCCGTGCAGAACATCGGCACGAGCGTGGAGAGAATATTGGAAAAACGCGTCGCGCGCCTTGTCCCAAGGATCGATTCTGCTTCATCAATGAAAAGAAACGGCAAGTAACCTTCGCGCCGCTTTTCACGCGCCGTGGCAAAAATCTCGCGCACCATCCGTTCGCTTTCACCCACCCACATATTGAGGATTTCCGGCCCTTTGATGTGCATGAAATACTCGCGCATCTCCTGTCCCGTCTCGTGTTGGAGTTGCTGGGTGAGATTGTAGGCCGTCGCCTTGCCGATGAGCGTCTTGCCGCAACCGGGCGGACCGTAGAGCAGAAAACCCTTGGGCGTGGAATGCTGGAATCGCGCAAAAAGATCCGGATGCAGAAGTGGCAATTCGATCGCATCGCGAATCGCCGCCAGCGCCTCGCGCTGTCCTCCCACTTTTTCCCAAGGCAATTCCGGCACGCTATCCAGGAAGTATTCGTCCGAATGCGGACGCGCCAGCACCTCGACCGCTACCTTGAAGTTAGCATCCACACGCACTTCGTCACCCGCCTTCAGTTTTTCCTTCATTAATAAATCGCTCCTCTGCAGCACCGTCGATTGCGTCGCGTGCTCCGAGCCCACGCGCAGCCGATCGTGCCCCATCACTTCAGTGACTTTTGCCACGGGCCCCGTCTTGTCGTAACCAAGATCGCCGACAATCACATACGCTTCGTTGACCAGCACGCGCGTACCGCGCCGCAGCGAACGCACATCGATTCGCGGATCAAGATTGCAATAGTAGTCAGCCCCGCCGACCACGATCTGCGCGGTCTCGGGCCCCGAAGAGCTGAGAAACGTGCCGATGCGATTCGCCGGCGACGTCACTTTTTTAACAATCTGCTCCAGTTTCTCGATCGCCTGGCGCGCTTCGATAACCATGTCCTCTTGTTCAGCCGCTTGCATCCGCAATTCGAGCAGTTGTCGTCGAATCAGATCCCCGGGCGGGAGAGAGATGATGATTTGATCCAGCGTCTCGAGGATGCCGGCTTGTTCTCTGGCAGCGTGGGAGTCGAAGGGTTCTTCGTCCATCGAGGTGATTTCGTTGCTACATAATACCTCGCCTCGCGCTGCCTGCAAATTCAGCATCTTTCTCTACGTCAAAAGACGAGTGGCACACGGATTCCTGTCGGCTGAGAAAACACCTCCGCACGGGACGAACCGGTCCTTGAGGCGTCCATCTCCACCAGATCCTTCCTTCCTCCTCGTCAGATTTCGCAGCTGCACAAGCGACGCGATTCGTTTCCAGAGCAATTTACAAAGGTTAGCTAACCTGCTCCCATGCTCGCGCATGTCAGACTCCGACGATCATGAAGCTCCCGGCTGGGAGGCCATCAATCAAGCCCTGGCTCCTCTCTATGCCTCGCAGGAACCATTTCACTATGGGACTGTTCTTCCGGCTTTTTTAGGAGGAAAAGATCCACTGCAGGGCATCAGCGCGTATCGCCGGGACGAACCCGTTCCGCATTGGCACTTCGTCACCTTCGGCTTTACCGAGCTCTACGAAAAGGAATCTCCCTATCCTGAAACCAATGGATGGGGTTTTGAACTCACTTTTCGTCTCATCCGCGGAGGGGAGGAAGCGCCTCCGTCGTGGGCTTTGTCGTTTCTCCAAAACTTTGGCCGTTACGTTTTCTCTACGGGAAATGCATTCGAAGCGGGCCATTATCTCAACTGCAATGGCCCTATCGCACTGGATTGCGACACCGCGATGCGCGCAGTTCTTTTCATGAAAGATCCGGAACTCGGCGAATTTGAGTGCGCTCACGGTAAAGCCGAGTTTTTGCAGATCGTCGGCATCACCGAGGATGAAGAGCTGGCGATTCAGCGCTGGAACTCCCACGGAATCGCAGACCTGCTCCGCAAGTCATCACCGCTTTTGTGCACTGATCTCGCTCGCACCTCCCTGCTCCACGATCCAGGCATTGCGGCACAAATCGATGAGCGTTCGAAACTTGAAGGCTCGCAGACGGCTTCGCTCTATGTGCCCGGCATGAGCTTTGAAACAGACTTGAAGACGGAAAGCACCCCACGGTCAGCGCTCCTCCGGTTCGGAGCGCGGCAAACAGAAACGATCGGGCTGGTACTCACAGCACGATTGCTCCATGGGAGCCCGTTCACCGTGGTCAGCAAGGATGCCCAACTCAAATTTGTCCGAGCCGACTGCTGCGGCCTCACCTGTGAAGAATCTTCACTGAGAATTGCGCTCACCGATGAGGCTGTGGCCGAACTCAGCGGCAAATTGCAGCCCAAACAGATGGAGTTTGAGCTCTCGACCTTTCCTGGCCTCCGGGTGTCCATTCATAAGAGCGAAATCCGCGACCAGGATGGAAATGTGACCGAAACCATAGGCTGAGGTGGATTTTTCGCCGCGGAAAAACTTAATAACTCGCAACCGACTGATTACAAGCCACTTACAGAGTTATATCCCTCCGTCGAGATTCCCATTTGCAGCAGCTTTCAGGCCTTCGTTCCTGGGCCGACTTTATTTCCCGCAAAAAATGGTGAAAACAGGCCATTGACGGCACCCGCACCCTCCCCTACCCTTGCCCCGCTTACCGCACCTATTTTGAAACCGTAAATTAGAAAGACAGGGAAATCACGACATGCCAGAAGTCATCGTTCGCAAAGGAGAGCCGATAGATCGTGCTCTCAAACGGCTTAAAAGCAAGCTAGACGCCGAAGGGATCATGGACGAAGTCCGTCGTCTTCGTGCTTTCGAGACGCCGACGCAAAAGGCGAAACGCAAAGCACGCGTCAATGCCAAGCGCGCCAAAGCGAAGTTCCGCTTCAATACCGCCGCTTAATCTTTAGACGCCGCACCCCGGCCTCTTTCCTTAGTCCGATTTTGGCAGCCAACCTGCGAGCAGGTTGGCTGTTTTGTTTTCTGCCATGGTTTCAACACGGCGTTCGCCGTTTCCCTTGGATTTTGAGAGTTGAGAGTTTGCCCGCGCGGCAGCGCACCTCATTTGCCGTATTCGGCGCGTGCTTCCGGAATCCAATGCCTATCACCAGAGTGAGAGGAAGGCATAAAAACCGTGCGCTGCCGCGCGGGCAAACTCTCAACGCCCAACGCCCAACTCTCAACATCCAATAGGACGAAGCCAGCGTCACGCCGCGCTCTTCGGCTTGCCCTTCGCTCCACCGGCCTTCACCAGCGGCAGAATCTTTTGCACCGCGGCGTCGGCGGTGATGCCGTGCTTTTGCCGCAGGATATCCACCGCGCCGTGTTCGACGAATTGATCAGGCCAGCCCACGCGCACCACCGGCGTCTTGATGCCGGCGTCGTTGAGGTGCTCGATGATGGCGCAGCCAAAACCGTTGTGCAGCACGTGGTCTTCGATGGTGCAGATCACATCGACGCTGCGGGCGAAAAATTCGATGGTGCCGGCGTCGAGGGGCTTGATCCAGCGCGGATTGATCACCGCTGTAGAAATGCCCTGCGCCTCGAGTTTCTTGCGCGCTTCTTCGGCGAGTTGGCACATGTTGCCGAGACCGAAGATGGCCACCTGCGTGCCATGCTCGACTACCTGGGCTTTGCCGATTTCCAGCAGTTTCGGCTGATCTTTCGGCTTCGCACCGGTGCCCGCACCGCGCGGGTAGCGAATGGCAATCGGCCCTCCAGAATAGTGAGCCATCGTCCAAAGCATATCGACGAATTCCTCCTCATCCCGCGGTGACATGAAGACCATATTCGGCACATGCCTCAAGTAACCGATGTCGAAGAGCCCATGATGCGTCGGGCCGTCGTCGCCGGAGAGACCCGCGCGATCCATGCACAGCGCGACATTCAGATTTTGCAGTGCGATGTCGTGCACGATCATGTCGTAGGCACGCTGCATAAAGGTCGAATAAATCGCCACGAATGGTTTGAACCCTTCCGTCGCGAGGCCGCAGGCAAAGAGCGCCGCGTGCTCTTCGGCGATGCCCACGTCAAAGTAACGCTTTGGATGCGTCTGTGCAAAAAAGGCGAGTCCCGTACCACTCGGCATCGCACCGGTCACAGCCACAATTTTGTTATTCTGGTCGGCAAACTTGGAAAGCGTCTTGCCAAAGATCTCCGAGTACGTGGGCAAGGCCGAAGCCTTGACCGCTCCGGTCTTCGGCTCAAACCGGCCGAGGCCGTGGAATTTATCCGGCTTCTCGATGGCAGGCGCATAGCCTTTTCCTTTCTGCGTAAGGATATGCAACAGCACCGGCTCATTCTGGCGCTTGAGAAACTCAAACGTGCGGATGAGCAACTGGACATCGTGCCCATCGATCGGCCCATAGTAGCGAAACCCGAGATCCTCAAAAAGCACGCTCGGCAGGAGCAGATTCTTCACGCCTGATTCCACGCGATGCGCAAATTCCAGCGCCGCCTGGCCGCCGATGGCTTTCACAAAATGGGCCGCTTTTTCGTGCAAATGCGCGTACGTGGGATGTGTGGAAATCCGATTAAAGTAACTGGCAATCGCGCCGACATTTTTGGCGATCGACCATTCGTTGTCATTCAGCACCACGATCAGCCGCTTGGTTTGCTCGGCCACGTTGTTCAGCGCCTCATAGCTCACTCCACAAGTAAACGCCGCATCACCCGCCACGCAGACAACGTGTTCATCGGCGCCGCGCATATCGCGCCCGACCGCCATTCCCAGCGCCGCCGAGAGCGCCGTGCCGGCATGACCCGCTCCATAGCAATCGTGCTCGCTTTCCGAGCGCAGCAGAAATCCGTTCAAGCCCTCGTATTGCCGAATGGTGTCAAAACGTTCGCGCCGCCCCGTGAGCAGCTTGTGCACATAGCCCTGGTGGCTCACATCGAAAACGAACCGATCCTTCGGCGTATTGAAAACGCGATGCAGTGCAATCGTCAGCTCCACCACACCCAGATTCGGCCCGAGATGCCCGCCCACGGATTTGGGGTTCTGATCGGACATCACCCGCACCAACTCATCGCGCACTTCCTGGGCCAGCTGCGGCAGGTCACGTTCGGGCACGGCTTTGACGTCGGCCGGTGAGTTGATCGTTGGAAGGATTGGGTCGGGCATGATTACGGGTCGGATGGTAGAAAGAGTTCGCTTTTCGAGGGCTTTTCGCCGGTTGAAAAATCAAAAAAGGCTGACCTCCTCGGAATCAGCAGGTTTCGGCGCAGGCGGCACGGCTTCGGTGCGCGCCGGGTCAAATTCCGCGAGTTGGGGCTTGCCGGCGTGATTACGGGTAATGATCTCGATCCGCTTTTCGGCGGTATCGAGTTTATCCTGGCAAATCCGGCCGAGTTGCGTGCCTTCTTCGTAGAGCTCCAGCAGTTTCTCCAGCGGAAGCTTGTCGCCTTCCATTTCCTCCACGATGTGCTCCAGCCGTTCGATCGCAGTCTCGAACGTGTGCTCGACCGGCTTGGAGGATTTGCTTGGCATGGAATTGTTCAGTTAACGCCACACGCCGCTGTGGCACAATCTTCAAGTAGCGGTTCGATCAATCCTCCCGTACTCCCCAGCGGTCTCGATCAAAGTACACCACACATTCTCCATTGATCGGGAGTCCCAGCATGGCGTGCAGCGGAAAATTGCGTGGAGGGGTCCGTTTGATCAACATCGCCCACTTACTGTACTCGCCCTTTTCGATGCCGCTGAGGTAGGGTTGATCCCCTGAGATGGGTGTGAGGTAAAGCCCCACAATGGAATGTCCTTTTCCGAGCCGTGAGTAATCGTTCAATTCGTTGAAATTCTCCGGCGTCATCGGCAGCCAAAGACTCTCCCGGCCCGTGTACCAGGCGACTGCCCAAGGCATGTCGGACATGATAACCTCTCTTTCGGTCGTCCACGTGCGCATCGGCAAGATCCAGCTCGGCACGTACGGAGGCCATTGCACCCGGTAGTAGGGCGGCTGCAGTAACTCAAGGAAAGTACCCAGAAATGGCCGCGCGGAAATCAAATAGAGCAACGCCACGAACCCAATGTTCACGAGGCGGACGTAGCTAGCTTCCAGCCGCGACCACAGCAGCAGTACAAACGCCAGCCCGTACATCGTCATGAGGGGCACAAAAAGAAGATGGAAATCGTTGGCCGGCAATTCGTTCTTATCCATTCCGAGAATTCCCATCCCAAAAAATGCTCCACCCCACATTAGCAGCACCGCCCAGCGAATTACGGAAATCTCACGCCGACGGTAAATGTGCAGCAGCGAGATGATAAAGACCGGCGCCACTACAATGTACCCCAAGTGGCTATAGATCGACCCCAATTGCAAATGGATCTCGTGCACCGCCTTCACCGCAAAAGCTTTGACCCCCAATCCTCCAAGCGGCTCATCCATCGTTCGCATAATCTGGCTTTCGGAGCCATGCAGATTATCCCAAGCCGCGTACACACCCAGCCCGAAGATGCCCTTGGCGCTGTGCGTTACTTGATAGTTTCGCACCAACCACGGCGAATACACGAGCAGGAAAATGCCGGCCATCAGGCCGATCGTGACGCCCGGACGCCGAAAAAAGATGACGCAAAACGCCAGAGCACCGAAGAAAATCCAGATCGTCGCGCCATGCGTAAGCACCAGGAGGCCAAACAACACCGCCGCCGCTCCCAGCCAAGGAATGGGGGAACTTAGCCAGCTCGTAGGAGCGACGCCGGCACTTGCCTTGGCAGCAAGCGCGGAATCGAAATCCGCCACACCTCGGGTAATCCCCCCTTCCATTGATTCTCCTTCCGGTTCCGTCTTCGGTTCCTGCGCTACCTGTGCCTGCACTGCGCGCACCAAGGCGTACGCCGCGCAGGAAAACAGAAAAAGGGCCATCATCTGCGGCAAGCCGGAAAGCGCATATTGCCAAAAGCGATCGCACACCAGCAACAGGCCCATTACCAAGAGCGCCAGCTTGCGATCGAAGAGTCGTTGCGCCAGAAAAAAATTCACGGAGACCGAGAGAAGAAAAAAGACGCACGAAACCGCCGCCACCACTTTGTCACACGTATAAACAACGTCTTTGTCGTTCATCTCCCAAGAGCTTTTGAATAGCCAGAGAAACGGGCTCAGCGTCAGCGGCCACAATGGCGCGTGGTAGAGATCGGGAATGCGCTCGGCAGGAAATGATCCCGTGTTTTTCTCAAAGAGCCAGACTTCCACAGGTCTGATCATCTTTGTGGAAAAGCCATTTCCACGGGCCAGCTCTCGCGCTATTTCCGCCGGCTCCATAGCGTGCTGGTGCGCCAGGCCCTTGAATCCGTTATCCCCAAAAAACCAGCGCTGCATCAAAAAGCCCACCGCTGCCATGAGCAGCGCCCACAGAACCCATTTCTTCCATGCGCCCTCTTCGAGTTTATGGACGACTCCCTGTACGTCGATCTCCGTGGTCATCGGTGGGTGGTTCTTGTGGTTTAATGTCCTTGAGTTTGCGATGAAGAGTTCGGCGGCTCACGCCGAGCCGCTTTGCGGCCTGGGTGACATTTCCACCGGTCTCTTCGAGGGCCTGCAAAATGAGCCGGGCTTCCGCCGCTTGCAAATTGAAATGCTGTTCCTTGCTCGCCAGCGACTTAAGACCGGAAAAAGAAAGGCCGCTCGTGCTTTTCGCGGTGCCATCGATCGGGCTTCCCTCGCGTACAGGAATCGGCAAATCGCGCAGTGTAATCTTCGGCCCGGTCGCCAACACCACCCCGTGCTCGATCGCGGTGCGCAGTTCGCGCACATTTCCCGGCCAATCGTAGCGCAGGATGGCCTGCATCGCCTCGCTGGTGATTTCGCGTACCGGCTTTCCGTTTTCCTCCGCAAATTGCTTGGAAAATGCCTGCACCAAGAGCGGGATATCCTCTTTCCGCGCACGGAGCGGCGGCATGGTAATGGGCACCACGCTCAACCGGAAAAAGAGGTCGTCGCGAAACTTTCCTGCCTCGACCATCTCAGCGAGATTGCGATTCGTCGCTGCGATCAGCCGCACATCCACCTTGATTTGTAAATTTCCGCCGACTCGTTCAAAAGACCGCTCCTCACTGAGCACCCGCAGCAGCTTCACCTGCGTCGTCGTATCGATCTCACCGATCTCATCGAGAAACACTGTGCCGCCGCTGGCCTGCTCGAAGCGGCCGACGCGCCGCTCCATGGCACCCGTGAAGGAGCCTTTTTCGTGTCCAAACAGTTCGCTTTCCAAAAGCTGCGGGGAAAGCGCTGCGCAATGCACCGCGACAAATTTCTGCTTGGGCCGGCCACTCAACGCGTGGATGGCTTGCGCGACGAGCTCTTTGCCGGTGCCGCTTTCTCCTTGAATCAACACGGTCGCGCGTGTGGGCGCCACTTGCTTGATCGTTTCATACACCTCGTGCATCACTGCGGAATCGCCAATCAAACGCTCCAGACCGTAGTGCTTCTCCACCTGCTTTTTTAGTTCCACCACTTCCTGCTCTGCCTTTTGGCTGCGCAACGCTCGCCGAATCAAGATTTCCAACCGATCGATATTCAGCGGCTTCGTCACAAAATCGTACGCGCCACGCTTCATCGCTTCGACGGCAGCATCCACAGATCCGTAGGCAGTCATCATGATGACTAGGGGTGGATGGGGGCGCGACAGGATCTTGTCCACGAGTTGCATTCCGTCTTCTCCGCCAAGTCGCAGATCGGTCAGCACCAGATCGAGCGATTCGTGCTCCACCACATTCATCGCTTCCTGGATATTGGAGGCGATATAGACATCGAAGTTTTCTTCCAATGAAGCGCGCAGCCCTTCGCGGGTATGCTTCTCATCATCGACAATCAAAACGGTGGGCTGCATTTGGAGAGCGGCACAGTGTGCCAAAATGGCACAACCGCAAGTCAGAATCTTACTTTTTTTGAAAGCAAATCGATCCGGCTTTTCCCAAACAGATCCCAGAGAATCGTAGATCCCGATAAAGCTTCCGTTTAACCCTCGTTCCGCTAAAACCCTTCCCATGCCTCCTCCGCCCATGAAGAACCTCACTCCGGGCCATCCGGCATTCGGGGGCATCACCCCGGGACTTATTTTCAAAGCCTTCGTGGCGCTCGTCTTCGTGGCTGCGTTACTTTCGTGCTACACCACCATCCCGGCGGATTCGGAAGGCGTCCTCTTTCGCTTCGGCCGCTACATTGGCACGGTGGAACCGGGCTTGCGCTTCAAGCTGCCGCTTGGGGTGGATGTTCTGACCGTGGTGCCCATTCAGCGGCAACTGAAGCTCGAATTTGGCTTTGGCACGTCCGGCGCCACTAATCCAGCCCAGGAATCCAGGGACCCGGACGCTGAGAGCGCTATGGTCACGGGCGATCTCAACATGGCTCTCGTGCAATGGGTCGTGCAGTACCGGATTACCGATCCGAAAGAATACCTCACCCACGTACTTCAGCCCGCCGACACTCTCCGTGATGCCAGCGAATCCGCCATGCGGGAGGTGATCGGCGACCGCACCGTGGATGAGGTGCTGACCATTGGCCGCCAGGAGGTGGAAAACGAATGTTTGTTGCGGCTGCAGGAGCTTTCGAAGCTCTACGGCCTGGGCCTGAGCGTGACGCAGGTGCAGCTCAAAGATGTCCACCCTCCCCGGCCCGTCCAAGCTTCCTTCAATGAAGTAAACCAGGCGCAGCAGGAAAAGGAGCAGGCCATCAATGTCGCCAACGGTGAATATAACAAAGCAGTGCCTCGCGCGCGCGGCGTGGCCGATCAGGATATTAGCAATGCCGAGGGTTACGCGCTGCGGCGCGTCAATGAAGCACGCGGTGATACCGAGCGCTTCAATTCTCAGCTCGCGGAGTATCTCAAAGCGCCGGAAATCACCCGCCAGCGCCTCTACTATGAAACGATGACGGCGCTGCTTCCCCAGTTGGAGAGGAAAGTGATCCTCGATGAAAAGGCCGGGCAGCTCCTGCCGCTGCTGCCCATGGATCTCAACAAATCAAAATCCACGAAATGAAACGCTCGATTTTCACCTGGTTATTCGTGGTCGTGCTCGTCATTGCGTTACTCACCTTTACCGGCGCTTTCTTTGTGGTACAAGAGCAGGAACAGGCGATCATCACGCAATTTGGCCAGCCGGTCGGCGAGCCCATCACCAATGCGGGACTGCACTTCAAAGTGCCGTTTATTCAAACGGTAAATTTCCTGGACAAACGCGTGCTAAGGTGGGACGGCCCAAGTAACGAAATGCCCACGAAGGACAAGCTCTACATCGTGGTGGATGCGTTTGGCCGGTGGCGCGTCGGAAATCCGCTGCAATTCTTCCTTCGCCTGCGCGACGAGCGAACCGCCAAATCCCGGCTGGACGACATCCTCGGAAGTGAATTTCGCAATACGGTAGCGCGGCATGACCTCGTCGAACTAATCCGCACCACCAAAGGCCGCGAGCCGCAACAGGATCAATCGATCACCGCCGGGCTTGGCAATACCAGCGTGCTGCCGCCCATTCAACTGGGGCGCAAGAAGCTCGAGGAAGAAGTGGCCCGCGCCGCGCAGGACAAGCTCGCCGAATTCGGCATCCAGTTACTTGACGTGCGCTTCAAGCGCATCGACTACAATCCCGCCGTCGCCAACAAAATCTACGAACGCATGGTCTCGGAGCGCCGCCAGATCGCCGACCGCTTCCGCTCCGAAGGCGCCGGTGAAGCCGCGCGGATTCTTGGCAAACGCGAGCGCGACACCAAGGAAATCGAATCCGAAGCGTATCGCAAAATCCAGGCGATCCAGGGCAAAGCGGATGGCGAAGCCACTGCGATCTATGCCCAGTCGTACAACCAATCGCCGCAATCGCGTGAATTCTATGAGTTCCAGCGTGCGTTGGAAACCTATCAAAAGGCCTTTGATCGCGACACCACGGTGGTCCTGACCACCAGTGATGGATTTTTGCGTTACTTGAAAGGTGAATCACCAGAGAAGCCGGCGGCGCATCCGGTGGTTCCCGGCTCACCGTAGCACGGGCGTCCCGCCCATGGCATCCGCGGGCAGGATGCCCCTGCCACGTTTTCTTTCGAGCTCCGCGCGATGTTAAGTTAAAGAGCCGCCCCGGTGCGCACCACTCATTTCCAAATCCATGTCTCACTGATTACCGAGTGCTGATCACCGATCACTTTCACCACCGTCCCCACCCTTTCCACCACCGGTCAGCATCCGCGCCCGTCTTTCCCTCAGCGGCAGCCGAATCGTAAACGTAAGCCCCTTGCCCTCACCGCTCACCAGATCAATCTCCCCCCCATGCTCCCGCACGATGCGCCGCACGATGAGCAATCCCAACCCCGACCCGCTCGCTTTTGTCGTGTAGTACGGTTCGAATACTTTGCTTAAATTCTCCGGCGCAATCCCACCGCCCGTATCCGCGAAAGTGATCGAAACAAAATGATCATCCAGGTCCGTGCGGATACGCAGGATCCCGCCCGTTTTCATCGCTTGGAAGGCATTTTTGATCACGTTGTACACCGCTTGCTTCATCTGCGCCCGGTCGATTTCAAGTAACGGCAAATCCGCCCGCAGTTCCTGCTCCACGAGGATATTGCGATCTTCAATCTCCGGCTGCAGGAACGCCACCGATTCCTGCACAAGCACATTGATATTCTCCAGCCGCAACTCCAGATGAGCCGGGCGAATCGCTCCGAGAAACTGGTGAATGATCGCGTCCAGCCGATGGATTTCCTCCCGCGCAATCTCCAGCGAATCCTGCAACTCTTTCCGCGCCGCCTCGGGCACTTTCCGAAGCTTTCGCTCGATAAGCTGCAGATGGATATTCAGCGAATTGAGAGGATTCCCCAGTTCGTGTGCGACGCCCGCCGCCAGCATGGTCAAAGCGGAAAGCCGTTCGCTGTGAATAGTTTCCTCGGTCGAGCGCCGGCTCTGTGTGATATCTCGCAAAATGACGGCGTAACCCATCAGCTCCGGTTCGTAGGTCTTCGACCTCCGCGCCGTGGGCCGATCCAACGAAAGCGGCACCACGTAAAAATTCAAAAACCGATGCTGCGGATAAAACACCTCCATGTCGCGCGAGAACGCCTTCTGTGGTCCCGCCAATTGCTCCCAATCCAACCCGCGCAATTTCTCCCCCAGCGGCTTCCCCTTGCACTCCTCGCGCTCGAGTCCAAAGAGCTCGCAAGCCGACCGGTTCAAGTAATTCACCCGTCCCGCCAGATCGGTCACGATTACCCCTTCATGGATCGCATTGAAGATCGTTTCGAGAAACCCCTGCTCATCCGCCAGCCGTAACAGGTACCCCTGGATATCTTCAGGCCGAACGCGCCCGATGCGTTCGATGAGCTTATCAAGAAATCCGGAATTCATGGCAAACGACACCTTTAGCGAAGCGCTTCATTTCCAGCAACTCTTCCGGCGCAAATATGTGCCATCGCCACAACTGCACGATGCTATCCTAATCCTCCTGCTGCGCAAAACTCTCTTCAACCGCGACTGAATCCACGAGACAACACAGTCACGGGCAAATTTCTCCGACCGTCGGAATCGAGATTCTAGATCGATGGATCGTGAAGCGTAGTAAGATACTCCTTGAGGATCTTTGCCGTTCCATTCTGAAACGAGTTTATTTTGATCCCTGCATAGATCGTTGTACCGATCCCAAAAATGCTCACGCAAATCACGAAAACTAAATAACTCCAATGATAGGTACCTCGGTAAACCAGCAACCTATCTGGATCAAACGGCGAAGGCAAAAAGAAGAACGTCAACTGCACAGCTCCTGAAACGAGAATTGTGATGCACGGCAAAAAGGAAAGTATCTTTACAATATTACGAAAGAACGTGACCGGTTTTGCGTGGGAAGGATCTCCCGCCAGTGAAAATACGGCCCGATCATCCTGATTGATTTGTGAAAAGATCAAGTTTGCGGCAATCCCGTGAAACACCAGTTTCTTCACCCCTTCGTTTTCCATTTTGGTGTCTCTGAGCAAGCTGCCAATGCTATGGTTTTCTCGGCGCGTGCACCAAAAAAACCATATCATAGTCACAATCAATGCGCTGCTGGCGAGAAATGTTGCGTCGCTGGCACTGACCCGAATTCCGAATAATGATGCCGTGATTTGCTGGTTCTGCATCCATTGGTTGAGAACTTGCTCGCGCAAATACTTGGTAACTGGAACCTCTTCGAATTTTTTCCAATCACGCTCTTCCACTGCGTAGTCGCGATCCCATGCAAAGTACCTGTTCCAAATGCCGAACATGATCGAGAGAGAAATGATCGTCGACACGAGGAAGGCGATGCGCGAACGTGCGAATGCTTGTTTTATGCCATCGAGTCGAACGTTGATCGTCGTTAATTTGAGGTCGTCCATATGATGCGGAAAGGATATTCGCTGGCGGAAATGCCCGGCGCCAAAAGCGCACGCATGGCCTCCGATCACGATTGCTGACTTTTCACCGAATGCGTCTCCAGAAGTAGCACATCGTAATTCATTCCGCTGTCAGGCTCATCCCCCTAATCTTCGAAAAAAAGACCCGTACAAATGAAAAACCTGAATGCAGATTGTCCAATAATGTCCCCCTTTTATTTGGCGCTCGCCCTGGTTCTTTCCGCGGTGACGTTTTCATCATCCGCCGAGCCGCGGCCCAACATCGTCATCATGCTCGCGGATGACATGGGCTACTCGGACATTGGCTGCTATGGCAGCGAGATCGCCACGCCGAATATCGATCGCCTCGCCAGGGAAGGCGTGCGCTTCACGCAGTTTTATAACATGAGCCGCTGCTGCCCGACACGCGCCGCGCTGCTCACCGGCCTTTATCCGCACCAGGCGGGCATCGGGCAGATGGTGGATGCATACGCCAAAGGGGATCGCGACAAGCTCAACTCTCCTGCTTACACCGACCGCCTCAATGAACACTGCGTGACCATCGCCGAAGCGCTCGGCGCCGCAGGATACGAAACGATGATCTCCGGCAAATGGCACGTAGGCAATGCCCGGGAAGCGTGGCCGGATCGGCGCGGATTCATGCGCAACTTCAGCCTCGTGAGCGGCGCCATGAATTACTTTGGCGTCGGGCCACAGCATCTCCGGGGCATCACCACCATGCCGATGGTCTCCGATGGCGAACCCTGGACGCCACCCCAGGAAGGCTTTTATTCCACGGATGCCTTTGCCGATCATGCGGTTACTTTCCTGCGCGAACGGAAGGACAAGGAACGGCCATTCTTTCTTTATCTAGCATTCAATGCACCGCACTGGCCGCTGCAAGCACCGCCGGAAGATATCGCCAAGTATCGCGGGAAATATCGCGCCGGCTTCGGCGAGGTGCGCAAAGCTCGCCTGGAGCGCCAAATCGAGATGGGTCTGCTTCCCAAAGGCACACCGCTGTTGCCGCGCGATCCACAAGTAAAGGCCTGGGGAACTTTCAGCGACGCCGAGCGCGACGAATGGGATTTGCGCATGGCCATTTACGCCGCGCAGGTGGATCATATGGATCAAGGCATTGGCCGCGTGCTGAAAACGCTCCATGATATAGGTGCGGAGGAAAACACGCTCCTCTTTTTCCTCTCCGACAATGGCGGCTGCCATGAGCGCGTTGATCAAGGCAAACCGGAAGCGGAACTGGGCACGCGCGATTCCTTTTCCTCCTATCGGCGCGCATGGGCGCAAGTAAGTAACACGCCGTTCCGACTCTACAAACACTGGACGCACGAAGGCGGAATTTCCACGCCGCTCATCGTGCGCTGGCCGGCGCAAATCCACAACGGAGGCGGATTTAACCATGAAATCGGGCACGTGCTCGATTTCATGCCCACAGCGCTCGACGCTGCCGGCGCGAAATATCCAAAAACCTTTGCCGGTCACGACATCACTCCCACCGAAGGAGTGAGCCTGCTGCCCGCACTACGCGGCGAACCGCTCCCGCGCTCGCAGCCGCTCTTCTGGGAACACGAAGGCAATCGCGCCGTACGCGACGGGAAATGGAAACTGGTCGCGCAATTTGGCAAACCCTGGGAGCTTTACGATATGGAAAGCGACCGCAGCGAGACGCATGATGTTGCCTCCGAGCAGGGCACAAAAGTTAGCGAACTTTCCGCTAAATACGACGCTTGGGCTCAGCGCTGCCAAGTGCGCGATTGGGCGCTGACGAAAGGGAAGGAAGCGGAGCAGCCGGAAGCGGAAACGAAGAGCGCTCCGTAGGAGCGATTTGCCTGCGAGGCGAGCATTCGCACACGGGAAACGTGAACGCGCGCTCACCCGGGAACGCCAATCTCCCGATTGGCGAGTTCCTGAAGCGGCATATCCGCCCCTGTCTTACGACGCCGGCTGCGCGGTATAACGCAGATACGGCCTCACGCGGCGGACGCCCTGCGGGAAAAGCTTCTCCGCGTCGGCATCCGACACCGCCATCGAGACGATGCAGTCATTGCCCTGCTGCCAATCTGCCGGGGTCGCCAGCTTGTGCTTGGCCGTGAGTTGCAGCGAATCGATCACCCGCAAGATCTCCAGAAAATTGCGGCCCGTGCTCGCCGGATAGGTCAGCGTCAGCTTGATCTTCTTATCCGGCCCGATCACGAACACCGAGCGCACCGTCGCTTTGTCGTCCACATTCGGGTGGATCATATCGTAGGCCGTGGCCACCGAGCGATCCGGGTCAGCAATGACTGGGAAATTCATGGAGCAGCGCTGGGTCTCATTGATGTCCTTGATCCAGCCGTGGTGCGAATCAATCGGGTCCACGCTCACCGCAATCACTTTGACGTTGCGCTTTTCAAAGTCATCCTTGATCCGCGCCACCGTCCCGAGTTCCGTCGTGCAGACCGGAGTATAATCCGCGGGATGCGAAAAGAGCACTCCCCAGGAGGTGCCCAGCCAGGTGTGAAAATCAATGGTTCCTTCAGTGGTGGTAGCTGTGAAGTTGGGAGCGGTATCGCCGAGTCGTAGTGCCATAGGACGAGGTGGGCAGGTTCTATTATGTGGTTTCGGGAAAAGTGGGGTAGCTTCTCTCCTATTTTCTTACTCGGAGTCAATGGCGCGTTTCGCTTTCGAATGTCCGAACGTCATCCACGAAAGGTCAACGGCTCTCCGAAGGGCCCATTCTTCCCTCCGCGGATGGCAGAGCGACGAGCCACAAGGAACGCGCGCCTCAATCTTACCGGTGAGGCGCTGAGCCCAACCGCTTCCCCAGGATCATCGCCGTGGCTTTAGCGCCGAGGATCGTTAGGTTGTACGGCTTGCTGAGAAAGGCGTGATTTCCCGGTGGCAATTCGTCTAATCGCGATTGGGTGCTGATCAGCGCACTCAGAAAAATCACCGGTGTCTCCGCATGCGGAGCTGTCTCACGGAGGCAGCGATAAAGCTCAAATCCATCCATCTGCGGCAAATCCACATCGAGCACGATCAAATC